>Ga0316608_1000382_pt1 | contig 22071 bp, 22 predicted proteins | sample MIS2016152B_MG_FD_207673 | JGI IMG/M metagenome (GOLD analysis project Ga0316608, IMG submission 207673) | Microbial mat bacterial communities from Middle Island sinkhole, Lake Huron, Michigan, United States - MIS.2016.152B | ecosystem: Environmental > Aquatic > Freshwater > Lake > Sediment...
TTAATTGTTTAACAAAACCCTCAAGGTTTTTAAAACCTTGAGGGTTTCTGCACAACCTATCATTTTGTAATGCTATACAATTAATTTTGGACGCTTACTTCTAATATTGAAAAAGCTTGCGATTGACCATTAGACAATCAATTGGATTCAATCCCTAAAAACAATCAGATTTATTTGCTACTAGGTGATAGTTGGGAGTTTTACTTTTTTATGCCACAAACCCTGTATTCCATAGGGGTCAATCCATATTCTATTCTGAATCTTCGGGAAAAATAATTATTGTCGTTGAATCCGCATTCATAAGATATTTCTGTTATGGATTTCTTTGTGTATTTTAATAATTGGCATGCATGCTCTATTCTCAATTTTGTGACATATTCCATAGGAGAAATCATAAAAGCCTCCTTAAAAATCCTGCACAAGTGACTGGGGGAAACAAAAGCAATATCTGCAACATCTTCGAGCTTCATGGGTTTTAAATAGTTCATTTCCAGATATGCTACGGTATCTGAAAGTCTTTTTACCAAATCAGCATTAATAACTTGCTGATTGGAATATTCCCGACAAATAAAAACAACAAACTCGGTAAAGAGTCCTACGATTCTGGTCTTGTAGGCTTCTGGTTTTTGCTCTTGTTCATTGTACATTTCATTGGTGAGCTGTTTGACATATTTCAGCTTATCAATGGACAATCGCATTCGGCTTTTGAATAGAGATTTGGAAACATTGGGTTCGAGAATAAAAAGTACCTGATACCCTTGCATTTTCATCAAATCATCGGTGGGAAAAAGAAAATTGGATGGATCGAATTGAATATTGCAAATCTGACAATTTTGAGCCGAAAGGAAGGCGTGTTCCGTTTCTTTTCTTATGATATAGATATCGCCTGCCGACAGGTCATATTCAACATTGTTCACAATATGCTTAGACCGACCATGAAGCACAACAACGATTTCAGAAAAATCGTGTGAATGCATCGGAAATTCCTGGTTGAGCAATGTGAAATTAGTATGAAAAGGAAAACTTAAATCGTTATAAACATCTCGGCCATAAAATATTTTCCACATAGAAAGAAAATTAAAAGAGGTTGTTCGCAATTTGAAGATAAAATATTTTTCGCAGTGCAAAAAAAACTTCAAATTATAAACAACCTCTTTTGTTAAAAAGGAGGACTATCTTGAAATGATGCTCTTACTAGCTTTTGGTTGATTTGCCAAAAATGCCTGAACACGTTTTTGCAATAAACCAGATTTTTTATGATATTTGAGCATAGCACGTATTTCGGATGTTCTATAAGTATTTTTATTTCTTTCGGTAACGGTACTATGAATACCTGCTTTTTTAAGTGGAGCTTTTTTCTTTGATAAACCGCTGATTACGCCATTGCTAATTTGTACGGGTGTTTCACCATTTACAAATGAATAATTGTTATCCTCATCTTCCTCGGAAATAGCATCATAAGCATCCATGATAACAACCAGATAATAAGTGCCATTTAAACTTGAAGGCATTGTATAACCTGCATACATAACAGGATCTGTTGAGGTACAATTTTCAATATCACAGAGAACAGATGCAATACTCGTACTGGATGGAATATCAACATAATTTCCATAATTAGACAAACCGGGTCCTGTAATATCGAATCCCCAATCATTTTTAGAATGGTTTGAATATGAATTGTACTCATCATACAATAAGATTGAATATTCTTCGGCATTGTAAGCATCAAAAGCGACATAGGCGATGTTCCAGTTTTGTGAAGCTAAGATATTGCTTGAGCCATTGTTATATCCATCGTATTTTAATTCTCTGTCCAAAGCATTGCCTGTTCCTTGATCATTATCACTTGCATCATAAGCTAAAAGATCATAGCCGGTCGCTACATCATCAGGAACATTGTCATTATTATCATCAGGATTATTGGTTTCTGAGAGGTTTGCTACAAAAGCAGCAAAACAGAATTCATCTTCAAATAAGCTATAATCAATCCACACATATCCGTTTGCTCCCCAAGTGGGCGCCCAGGAGTTAATTACTTTAAATGCAGATTTACCGTCATCATAACCACAGCAAACCATAGCATGATACGCATGTTGTCCGGTATATCCATAAGTTTCTGTTCTAATTACATCTTCGCTATTGCAACTCATGAAATTATCACCCAACTTTGCGCCGATAACAACTGCTTTTCCCTGAGCCAAAAAGCTTTTTATTTCATCTGCTTTGATAATGACTTTTCTGTAGCTGTATAATTTGTGATTAGGTGCGTTGGTTCCAGAACTTGGTGATGCAGAGCAGTTTATTCCTGTGTAGGGAACTTTGTCCAAGGTTGCGATTCCATTATCGCGGATTGCTTCAAAAGCGGGTTCAAAATTTGAACCATCGCAATTCGGGTCATGACCATCGGTCTTCAAAAATAAATCTTTGGGACTGAATTGTTTACTTGTTTGAGCTAAGTCAGAAGAAGAATAATTATTCTTAATGCCGTTCAAGAAAGAGTAATAATTGTAACCTACAGCCCATGCAACGCAGGTGCCATAAGCTCCTTGATCTCCAATAGGAGGAAATTTGCTGGTAAGATCCACTGAAGAAGGTAAAGAACCTGCGGATCCCAAGTTTATGTTGGATTCGATGGTTTCCATTTGCTCGGTTTCTTCAACCCATCCAAGTTTTGAAAGAAATGATTCACCGTCCCAATTAGGGTCGCTTTCATCGCAGGATACGAAAACTGAAACGAATCCCAATAACAAAACAATACATAAATTTCGTAATAAATATGTCATCTTCGTAAAATTTAGGTTATTAATAAATGTTTTTACTTATTTTCATCAATCAACTTCCATTGAATTCAAAGAATCTGGCGAAAAAAATTAGTAGGAAATAATATTCGAGCCAGAAATTTGTTTGAAATTTGCTTTTTGAAAATATTGCTTGTTATTTGTTTTTCATCGGTGTATGATCACAATTTTGTATCCAATTTTGAATATCCTTTATGCTGTCTGATTTTATACCATCTATTTTCATCTTACGACCTAAAATAGAGCCATTGACAATTAAATTTCCTTTAAAATAGGTTTTGATCCAGTCATTACGGTTTTCAATATTTGCATTTGAAAAACTACAATTTTTTTGAAACTCGCAACCCGTAATAATCAATGATTCAAAATGAGCCAGACTGAAATCAGCCTCTCCTTTAAAACGACCTCCTCCTAAATTTAACATTCCAAGACTTCTTGCTCCTTGGAAGCCAGTTCTGCCTTCAAAAATTGACCTAATCATCAAAACATTTCCGTTCGCATACATTCTGTCAAAACGAGCATCCTTTCTATAAACGATTTCGGTAAAATAATTATTATTGTGTCTTAAGGATATTCCTTCAAAATTCGCTTTATCATTGAATTCACAAATAGAAAAATTTGCAATTCCATCAACCACAGCATCTCTCAAATTTATTCCTTTTTTGAAGGTACAATTCAGAAAAACCAGATTCTTTGTGAAACGACAAATGTATGTACTGTCTTTCCCTTTTTTTGTAAAGGCAATCACTTCTTCTTCAAAAACACAATTGCGAAAAGCCAGACTGCCATTTACAGAACATCGAATAATGCCCAGAGATTCAATGTATTGATCTGAAAGCTTTGTAAAATCAATTTTCTCCTTGATCGTAACACCGCTCAAATGTATATTCCGTCCAGATTCAAGGCTTTTCAGAATACTTGCAGTCGATGTACTTTTACTATCACTTTTCTGGCTTTTATTGCAGGAAATGACCACCAAAACGATAGCCAATATATGAAAATAATTTATCAATTTCATCATATTAGTTCAAATAAAAATTTATTTTCAATTTTTCGTATAGGAATTCTGTATGTAACTCAGCAATTTCTCAAGGGTTTCTACTTTTTTCATTGGAGTATTTTTCTCTTTAGCTTTTTGAATAGGATTTCGAAACATATACTGCAATTCCAGTGATCGTTTATTTTCAAAATCTAGCATCATGCTGGTTTTGTATGGTTTCATTTTTTCCGTCAGCGCTATCATTTTTTGAGCAAACTCTAAATGGATCTCATAACCATTTGCTTTGGCTGCATCGATGAGTTCAAGCATCAATTCATAGGCCAATTGTTTGGTCGATTCCTGTTGGATTATTTTATCGGTTGTTGAATTCAAAACAACGGAAAGGCCATTGAAGGGAATATTCCAAAGTAGTTTTTTCCATCGTTCAAGTATTAGATTTTCAACTAAGTCAATCTTAATTCCGGCGTTTATAAAATCTTCGCTAACGGGAATAACATTGGGATATTCTTTGGAATTCATTGACCCCATGGCAATTCGTCCCATGTCTGTGTTTACGATGTTGCCTGGGCCTGTTTTATTTGAACATAAATAACACAAACCACCAACAATGATGGCTTGTGGAAACAATTCATTGAGTTCTTCTTCAATCCCTAATCCATTTTGCAAAGTCAGAATAATCGTATCTTTGTGGACGATAGGATCAAGAATTTCCTTCAAAAGATGGTTTTGGGTGGTCTTCAAGCAAATACAAACCACATTCACCTTCGGTATATCCTTTGATGTTTGAAAAACTGAAACCTTCTCAAGTAAGATCCTTCCATCTTCAGAATGAAGTTGTAAACCGTTTTGCTTGATGTAATTGAAATCAGAATTTGCAAGAAAATGTACATCGAATCCGGCATTTGCAAGTTTTATACCATAGGTACCGCCCAGTGCTCCGGTTCCGATGATTGCATAACTAAATTTCTCTGGCATTGGTTTTATCACTTTCTGAGTTCAAGAAATCTGCTCTAAAATTGTTGATGTCCGAATAGCAAGCTTCCTCCACCGGAACGACAATATCCGTAGCCTCTAAAATTCCGCATTCAAATTCTTCGCAATAATCAACTGCGTTGAGCAAAGCATTCTTATAATCACCAAAATACACATCGATGAACTCAGAATATTTTTTTTCGGTTAGAAGAAATTTCAAATCCGAAATTTTTGAAAAATCAATAAATCCAGAACCTGCATAATTGGATCCTGTGAGTATTCCATCACTACTGTCCTCTATATCAGAAAATAAATCACGATCCAAGCTGGCAAGACTTTCCAGAAATCCTAAAAATTCTTTGGCTGTTTTGTGTTTCTCTTCCATTGAAAAACTAATACTCAGATCCCTCGAATACCAGTAAGGATGAAGGTATCCGGCAATGGCAGCCGAAGCAAAACCGATTGTATTTTCAAAATCGGCTTCTTCTGCCTGAATGTCTTTAATAAAACCTGGAAATCGTTTATAAATCTCAATGATTTCCTTTTGTTTATCTGCATTCTTTGTTATTTCAACCGCTCTGGATTCAGCCAAAGTACCATCCTTGATAACATCAAAAACAAACCTGTTTAGTTCTTCCTTTTTTATAGGATGAAACGTAATATCATACCCCATAATGCTATAATTATTTGTGAATTCAAGCTATATCGGAAACAATTTTTATTCTGCTCTCCGAAAATTCGTTCGCTATTTTTTTTTGATTTCCAATCAAGATTGAATTCAAAATTTCAATTAGAAGCGAACCTTTCGACAAAGATATTCATTTTTCAAAAAAGCCGCAAGAATTCATGCAAATAAAAAGAAAAGGAAAATGTATTTATAAGAGTATTTGTAAATTGAGTTGATAAAAATTATTTCTTCTACTCAAAGGGTAAATGTTTTGATGCAAAACAGATCTATAGACTGATTTTTTTTATGCTTCTTTTCATTTTGATAAATTATTCTATTTTTGCCATAAGTTTTTGTAGTCTTTATAATACCATTTTAATAACTTATTTTTTAATAGTCAGATATAATGAAGAAATTTTTTTTGAGATTTTCAATAATTCTCTGTTTGGCGATCTTGGTTGTATCCTTTAGAGCAGATAATAGTTTTGACAAGGTTAGTGTTCATGTCGAAACCAAAAAGCTTATGAAAGGAAAGTATGTAAAATCGGATGCTGATGTTTTTTATAGCATTTCGGAAAATAAAATGCTGATTCATTACACATATCCATTTGAATATATTCAAATTGCTAACAATAAAGGTGAAACCAAAGTTTATGACCCTATAAAAAATGAGGTAATTATACAGGCCGACCAAATTCATTCAACCAAGAATGATTTACTCTATTTATTCTTCAATAACCGAATTTCGGATTTGGGACTGAAAGATTTAGGTTTTCGTGTTGCTGGTATGAAAAATGAAGATGGTCAAGTAATTACAACATATTCACCTCCCCCAACGCTACTGGAATCATTACAAAAAGTAGAACTTGTTCATAAAAATATGATGCCTATTTATTCTGCATATTATGATGGAAAAGGAAAAATTGCCCAGAAAATTTTTTATTACGAGTACCAGAGCATTCCCCCTTATCAAATACCGACAAAAATAACTTCTTATGACTACATGCCTAATGGCGATTCTGCTATCACGAAAAAGACATACACCGGTTTCAAAACCGGTTATGATGCTGAATCACCATGGTTTAAATACCAAATACCCTCAAATGCTAAAGTACTGAAATTATAAACCATGAAGAAATACCTCTGGCTTCTATTCATTTTTATACTTACCCAAGCAACAAAAGCTCAATTCACGAATAGCGAATTCATTGGTGCTCTGACTTTGGTGCAGGAAAAGTCAAACCCTTATCCGGAAAAAATAGTTCACTGGGGTTTTGGGAAAGAGAAAAATCTCTTTGTTCGATACAATCCGGTTTCCATTGTTTTTGCTACGCTCATGTATGTATATCAAAAATCTATTTCACCCCAAATTTCTGCTCAATGCATGTTTTCTCCTTCTTGTTCGGAGTTCAGTAAATGCTTAATTCATGATCATGGAATTGTCAGAGGAATTCTGGGTAGTGCAGACCGGCTTACTCGATGTACCAGAATTTCGGCGTCAACTTTATACGAATATAAAATCTCGAAGGATGGGAAAATATGGGAAAAAACGGATGCTTATAAAATCCATCCCTGATTTCGTTCCACTTTATTGTCCAGCTTGCTATAAAAATCATTTTGCATGAAACATTATTCTACGCTCATCAAAACTTTAACCTTCTGTTTATCTTTTTTCTTCAATTATGCGATTGTAAACGCACAAAATATTTCTCAGAAAGACATGTCAAACCGTTTTTTGTATGCTGCCTATATGATGGGGCAAGAGAAATATTCAATTGTAGATCAGGTACTTAATTCAATACAATCAAAATATCATTTATCCTCGGAAGGCTTGGATTCACTGTATTACTTATTGGGATTTTCAAAACTATATCAAAAAGATTTGGATTTGTCGCAAAAGTACCTGATGAAAATCTCGAATAAATCTTCTAATTATATCAAATCAAGATTATATTCTGCATATATAAATACTTACTTAGGTATTCTAGACCAAAGTAATAGTATTCTCAACCAATTGGAAATCAATACCGATGAAGAGAAAGAAATTGTGAATTTTAACAAGTCTGTCAATTCACTATTAGCTTCAGATACGGTTGCTTTTAATCAATATGCAAAGAATTATTCCTATCAGTATTTTTTTCTCAAGGAGCCTGAAAAAATCATGATGAAAATGAAAGATACCCTAAGCCTGTTTAAACCCAAATCATATTTTGCTGCTGGCTTTTTATCCGCCATGGTGCCAGGTTTGGGAAAATTTTATACCAGAAGACCTGGCGAAGGTCTTTCTACATTTTTTATCAATGCAATTTTAATTGCCATGTTTATGGAAAAATTGGAAAAAGCAGGTCCTAAAAAACCGGGTACTTATATTACGGGAGCTTTATTGAGCGTTTTTTATATTGGAAATATTTATGGAAGTGTAATTAGTGTTAAAACCTATCGTGATGAATTTGAAACAATTCGAAAGAATAAAATTCTTTTTAACTTGCATATTCCTCTTCGGAATTTTTACGATTAATGCACAGAATTCTGTTGAGGAAGAATTGAACTATGCTCAAGAATTATTCAATCAGGGCAAATATGAAGAAAGTGCTGTTGAATTTGGAATGGTTGCCTATCTGCATCCAAGTAATCCGGTGAATGCAAATGCGCTTATTGGCATGGCAAACTCCTACATGAGAATGAACTTATACGAGGATGCTTTCTTTGCCATTGACCAGATTTTATTAAACAATTTAAGTGATTCTATCGTATTGACTTCTACAGTTATAGGAATGCAGTCATCTTACTTGCAAAAAAACTATCTCGATGCTTTGCTGTATATAAACAGAATAGAAAAAAATCTCGATAAAAAACTTCCTTCTTTCGGTGAATTTTTGTTTACAAAAGCTTTGGTTTACGCTGCACTAAATAAGTTTGATTCTGCCAAAGTCTCGGCATTTCTTTATGTGGATCAAATAGGAAATATTGACTCCGTGAGATTAAACAAACATACAAAACTCAATGTTTTGTTTAAAAAACGAAATTTACCGCACATTTGCAACCAAAAGAAAATGGATTATTACAGTATTTTTCCAGGTTTAGGGCATATTTATGCCGGTGAATACAAAGAAGCTCTTGCAAGCTTTTTGCTCAATCTTTCTGCTCTAAGCTTAGGTGTTTGGCAAGCTTGGGAGCAGTTTTATATTACAGCCTATTTTGGTGGCGCTAGTTTACTCAATAAATTTCATAGCGGCAACAGAATGAGAGCAGAGTATTTGTGCAGTAAGAAAAACTACCAAGAAACGATAAAATTTCAGAATAAACTGATTGAAATTTTAAAATAATAATTATTTCATAGTTCTACTTTGACAGATTAAAAAATTCGCACTTTTATTAAACTAAAATAGTTCCTTTCATATATGTGTGCGCTTTGCCTCCAATGAGAACTCTGTCGCCTTTCAATTCGCAGAATAGTTTACCCTGTCTCTTTGAAAGCTGCAAAGCATTTAGTTTATTTTTCCCGAGTTTTTTTGACCAATAGGGCATCAAAGTAGTGTGTGCGGAACCAGTTACAGGATCTTCGTCTATTCCGGATTGTGGTCCAAAAAAGCGAGATACAAAATCAACCTCATTACCCTGGGCCGTAAATATTACGCCTCTGCAATCGAGTTTAATAAGTTTGCTTAAATCTGGTTCGCTATATTTTATTTCTTCCTGATTTGAGCAAATGATCATATAGTCGTCTCTTCCCCGAAAAGCAGCCAAGGCTTTGCCATGAAATGCCTCAATGACTTCTGATGGTATTTCAACTTCCTTTATGTGATCGGCAGGAAAATCAAGAAATAACATATCCTCATGAATATCGACATAAAGTGAACCACTTTTAGAAAGAAATTCAATTTTAGTTTGAGCCAAGGGATTGTTCGCAAAAATTGCATGTGCAGCAGCCAGTGTGGCATGGCCGCATAAATTCACTTCAGTTGCCGGGGTGAACCAGCGAATATCGTATAGTCCTGGTTTTTTGTGGATTACAAATGCAGTCTCAGACAGGTTATTTTCTGTAGCAATTCGCTGAAGGAGTAATTCATCTAACCAGTCGTTTAAAAAACAAACTCCAGCGGGATTGCCACTTGATAACCCGTCTGAAAAAGCATTGATTTGATAATAGGGAATTTCCATTTTTGTTAAATACTTGGTTTTTACTAAAGTATGAAATCTGTGCTCAAAAAATTTGACAGATTTTGATCCATTATATTGGTAAATAACGTTTTATTCGATGGGATATGCTTTGCAGCCACCATGGTTCGTATGGAGAAAGCCCTTAATGCATCTGAAACAGAAAGCGTTCCTTCGGCAGAATCTTTTCTTCCAGTAAAAGGAAAAATATCGGGACCCCGCTGACATTGTGAATTTACGTTTACTCTGCAAACCTGATTCACCAGAGGATCAATTAATTGTGCAATCATTTTGGGATCTTTTCCGAAGATTGCTACCTGTTGCCCATAATTTGAATCTACTACATAATTTAAAGGCTCATTCAAATCCGTAAATGGAACTATCGGGATGATTGGACCAAATTGTTCCTCTGTATAGATTTTCATTTTGCTGTTTACTGGATACAAAACCGCAGGAAACATAAATGTTTTATTTGATTCCCCGCCAAATTCATTGACTACTTTAGCACCATTCGTTATAGCATCTGAAATATAGGCATTCATCCAATCAATTTTATTTCCTTCGGGCATTGGAGTCAATTGAACTTTTTCTTCCCAAGGCATTCCGGGTTTTAGTATAGAAATTTCAGCACAAAACTTCTGAATAAATTGATCAACAATTTGTTGATGTACAAAAATAACTTTAATGGCCGTGCATCTTTGTCCATTAAAAGAAAGAGATCCCAGCACGCATTCTTTAACAGCCAAATCTAAATCGGCATCTGCCAAAACGATCCCAGCATTTTTAGCTTCAAGCCCTAAAATTCCGCGCATTCGGTGTGGTTTTGGGTGTTGCTTTTTGAGTATGTCTGCTACGCGGCTTGTGCCGATAAAAGCCAATGTATCTATCTTTCCTGAAGTCATCAATGGGCCTATCACTTTGGGACCATCGCCATAAACAGTATTTACCACTCCAGCCGGAAAAGCTTGCTGAAAAGCAGTCAGCAATGGACGATGCAGTAATACTCCGTATTTGGGGGCTTTGAATATGATCGTATTGCCCATCATTAAGGCAGGAATGAGCGTTGTAAAGGTTTCATTAAGAGGATAATTAAAGGGGCCCATGCACAATACAACACCAAGGGGGGCTCTTCTTATTTGAGCGAAAATTCCATCCTTGATGGTAAAACGGGAAGAAGTTCGATCAAGTTCTTTTAAGGCTTCTATTGTATCTACGATATATTCAACTGTTCTGTCAAATTCTTTTGCAGAATCTGATAAGTTTTTGCCTATTTCCCACATCAAAAGTTGAATGACTTCTTCTCTTTTTTCTTTCATCAAAACAATAAAATGTTCTACGGCTTTGATACGTTCTTCGACCATCATGGTGGGCCATTTGCCTCTGCCGCTGTCATAAGCATTTACTGCGGCATCGAGGGCAGCCAGCGATTCAGCTTCTGTAAGCATCGGATAACTCCCAATGACCTGTTGTTCTACACCGGCTTCGGTTTTCACACATATTGGTGAAAGAACCGTTTGCATTTCGCCATTCCATTCATGAATGACTCCGTTTACCAGAAATTCTTTTTGATCAATTCTTGATTTCAATTGATTTTCAGCAGGAATACTATTGATTCCCGGAAAAATATTCTGAACTTTTTCTTTTATATTCATGGTTAGAAGTTTTTTTGTAAATATAAAAAATATTTTGCAAAGAAAAAAAATGCTTGGGAATAGATTTTCATATTTAAAGAGCTACGACATTTTCAAAGAAAAAATTTGGAATATATTCTTAACGTTTGGTGCTATGAATATTTTCCGATTGCGGGGTTGTTTCATTATCACCAGTGACAAAAGCTAATGTAGGATGATGTACTTCATAAACCCAACTAAACCGCAATATTTTATAGGCATTGTTGTGGGCTTTTAAATTTTTATTCATAGATATAATTCAAAGTATCAATCCCCCTTTTATATTTTCTATATTCAATCGTTGGTTTCTTAATTTCATTGTATTCAAAAGTTGATGTATAAATCGTATCAATATGATTCATGGGTAAAAAATTCACATCGTTTGGTAAAATACAATCAGTAAACTCAATCCATGCAGCTAACTTTGATTTTATATTGTTTTGTGATATTTGCTTTACATTTATTAAAGGTAATCCTATATTGTAAACCGGATTTACCATATTATCATAAGAATAAACATAATCAGTCCAAATTGCAACTTCTTCATTTACTTTGCCATTTTTAGTCACATTATTTCCAATATATTCAAATGTCTCGGGCAAAAATGAATTAATCTTTATCAGTTTACTTGTTGAATTGTAATCTATAAGCTGCCTTTCCTTTATTGAATCTCCATTTTCAAAAACTCTAAGGACATTTATTGAACTAATTCTTTTTAAAGAATCATAGGAAAAGTCCTTGTAAGTTGTATAATTGTATTTCAGATTTTTAGTTGTTAATCCTGTTAACACATTCTTTGAATTATATTCAAAATCAGTTTCCTCAATTATATTGTTTTCCATCGATTTAAACGAAAGAATCATGGAGTCACTGTAATATACACGTAACAAAGTATCAGATTTGTTAAGTATTATAATTGAATGTTTCGTTACGGAAGCTTTTGGTATGTCAAATGATGGTTTCATTTCACAACCCATTATCAAAATCATTATCATAATTGCCAAAACAAAATTATTTTTCATATCATTAATTTTTAACTAAATGTAAGATGATTCGAAATTGGAGGCTCAATAGCCCACAACTTGCTGCGAATTAGCTGCAAAATGCAAACTAATTTTGATGATTCCAAAGCAAGTGTGAGCTTTTTTTTCCAGAGGGTGTAAGTCCCTTATGCTCGGAGTTGTGCCCGAAGCATTAGCAAGTGACAAGGTAGTTTGGGGTGAACCATTCACTGAACCGTGGTAATGACCAGCGGGAGTAACGAAGTTAAACGTCAAAAGTCTGTACTGATGAACAAATATTACAGGATTAGTGCATCCTGTAAGGGGTATATGAGGCATAATAGTCCGGGTAGCAAGCACATCTTTGCAAAGCCCCAAGAACACCAAAAGGACAAGTATATAGATACGACAGGAATAGACAAAGGAAAATGCGATTACCAGGAGAGGTCTCGGATTAGGTTCGGTTTCCTAAATACAGAAAGTGAAATAAATAAAGGAAAGGTGGATCAACTATTTTAAATTTGCAAGCATGTATGAAGTGCTTAAGAAAATGGACGGTTGGCTACGGAACAGAATTCGTTACTGCATTTGGCACGACTGGAAAAAACCGGAGCGAAAACGGAAAAACCTTCTGAGATTAGGCGTAAACCCAAACGATGCCTATTCGTGGAGCCGAAGTCGCATGGGAGGCTGGGCAATACTTCGGCTATCGCTCAGTAACCATAGCACAAAGCCCAATCATGGGCACAACCATAACATTGAGCCGATTGAAAAGACGAGGCTACGAACCCTTACTCGATTATTATTTTAAAGTCTGTCCGCACTATCAAAGTAAACAGGAAATTTTCCCCAATGTTTGATGAACCGCCGGATACGCTCCCAAGCAAACGAAGGGAGGGAGCGAAGCTCGCGTATGTCCGGTAGTGTGAGAACCTCTCCCAGCCTGATTCTCAGGCTGGGCAGGTTACTCGATTATACACATTTTTATTTATTTATTTTTCTGAATTGCATTGCTTGTTTACTTAATGTTGATAAATCAATTTCGGCAAATAGTTTAGTTTGCCATTTCGTATAATCAAATTTATCCTTTTGTATTAAAGCAATAAATTTTTCTGCGGTTACTTCTCCAAGTGCTTTTATTAGAGCATCAAAACCTATTAATTTTATTTCGGTATCTGTTATCATTGTTTTAGTCTTTTAAATTAACAATTACGTTTATTGGATTTAAGACTTCAATTTTGTTATAATTTTTTAGTTTACTTAAAACGTTGTAATCTGTTGTTAAAAAATAATCGCATTTGCCTTCAATAGCACAAGCAACATGCAAAGCATCTTTACTTTTTAAACCTAACGAAATTAATTCTTTTGCATTTTGAAGAATTTGTTCATTCTCTTCAATATCTGAAATTGCTTTTGATTTCCAATTTTGAATTATATTTTTGCGTTCTTCAAAAGGATTAAAAGCATTTTCATAATCAAGAATATATGACCAAACGAGTTCAATTTTTTTGTCTTTTATTTGCGATTGAACATATAATTTTGCTTGTGCTTCAAGATGTATTCGTATTTGATTTTGGTCATCAAAAGGTCTGTTGAAACAGCAATTATCAAGATATACTCTCATTTATTTTTGGTTTTTTTTACTAAACAAAGATATGATTTTTTTATCTATCTATTGATAATATTCTTGTGGAATATGAGTATTATCAGAAAATAAAAATGTTATATTAGGAATATTTTCAGGTAAATCACCTAAAACAGCATCTGGTGGATATGCTGAATGAATACCAGTTGATATAAAAGTTTCTATTCCATTTACATAGGCAATACCAGTTGAAAATGCAAAAGTATATTTTGCTTCTGAATGAGTTATTGTATCTCCAATAACAATATTACCTAATTCATAGGGAATTAGTATTTGGTAGTTTGGATAATCGCCACCATTCAAAGAACTTTCATGTATCAAATTTGTAAAAGTTAGAAGTTAAATACACTCTTAATCATTACTATAATAATCTAATATTTGATTATTATTCTTGAATTTGATACAGATTTATGTTCAGCCTGTTTGACTTAGAATTTCAATACTCCCATATTTTTCTTTCATTACTACTAAGTTGTAGTAATGATAATAGCTTATGGTGGCGCCACCACATTCTATGCATCGACCCATATATAGCCATCCTTCAGGTAATTGAGATTTGAAATCCGTAAACCCCAACGATGCCTATTCGTGGAGTCGAAGTCGCAAGGTCGGTTGGGCAGTAGCACAAAGCCCAATTATGGGCACAACCATAACACTGAGCCGATTGAAAAGACGAGGCTACGAACCCTTACTCGGTTATTATTTTAAAGTTTGTCCGCACTATCAAAGTAAACTGGAAATATTCCCCAATGTTTGATGAACCGCCGGATACGCTCCCAAGCAAAACGAAGGGAGGGAGCGAAGCTCGTGTATGTCCGGTAGTGTGAGATCTCTCGAGGCTGTCTCAATACTACCTTGCGTGGCTTTTTTATTTGGGTAGGTATCCGAAATAAAAATCATCTATGCAATTCTAAACGCGTTAAAAAAGGTTTTGAGACAGCCTCCTTACTCGATTGGCGTTTCGTTGTTTATATTTTTTAATCATTTTCTTCATAGTAATAGGAATAGTCAATCCCTTTCATAAACATTTCACTATCATTTATTTTGTCAGTAAGTGCATTATGCAAAAGAGTCTTTAGAGTAATACTTTTTGTTGGACTTAGCATCATTGCATTCATGTAGTCTCGTTTACTTATTTTACTCCAATCAATGCATTTTTTGAGGCGTAATTTTAGCATCAAATCCAACCATATCCGTGTGCTTCTGCCGTTACCTTCCATAAAAGGGTGTGCAATATTCATTTCAATATATTTGTTAACAATTTCGTCAAATGTATTTTCAGGCATTGCTTCTATTTGCTTTAGCGTATCGCCTAAAAAGCGTGAAACAGCAAATTGAAAACCTCCTTTTGAAATATTCTTTTGTCTGATTTGTCCCGCAAAATCATATAGTCCTCCAAACAAATATGCATGAATTTGTTGCAAGCCTTTGGCTGTCCCAACTTCAATGTTTTCGATAAACGAACTTTCAAATAAGGCATACGCTTTTGTTTTACTTTTCCCGTCTATACTCTCATCACTGTATGTAAACCATTCAATAAATCGATTTGCTTTTTTTCCGGGGAATTCTTTACCCAGTGCAATTATGCCGTTGTAATCTAGCATATCAGCAAAACGTCTTTTTCCGTCTGGAGCAAGAAACTTCAACTGGGTAGTAGCACTAACCACTTGGCTGTTTTCTTTCTTTAACTTTGCTTTAAGATATTTCCAATAATTGCGGGTTTTTGTATAGTCATCTTGGTCGGTAAGAACTGCGACAATATCCAACACTGAAAACCACCATTTGGCATTATCTTCATCCCAAATAGCTCGTACTTCGCGGTCGTCAAAGAAACGAATGGATATTTTTGTGTTAATCATTTTTAAATTTCTTCTATTCTGATGTTATTTTTTCAAAATTATGATAATTTTAGTCTTGAAGTTCTTGAAGTAAAAGATTACGGTCTATTTTCACAATGAACGCACCGTGTAGCTTACGCCCCCTAAGAACCGTACTTGCAAGTTTCCCCACATACAGCTCGGGCATCTGAAAGGCTCATCTATGCCCAAACAGCCCGGTTGCAAAGTTTTTTATGCATTAGTACTCGTCTTATTTCTAAGGCAAAAATATGCATTTCTGCCGGGATAACAATGCTGTTTTCTTCTTTTCTATGAGTCGCTTGACAAAATATTTTTCATCAGCCAGAGTATAAACCGGAGCGAAAACGGAAAAACCTATTGAGATTAGGCGTAAATCCCAACGATGCCTATTCGTGGAGTCGAAGTCGCAAGGTGGCTGGGCAGTAGCACAAAGCCCAATCATGGACACAACCATTACATTGAGCCGATTGAAAAGACGAGGTTACGAATCTTTACTCGATTATTATTTTAAAGTTTGTCCGCACTATCAAAGTAAACAGGAAATTTTCCCCAATGTTTGATGAACCGCCGGATACGCTCAGGCTAAACGCAGGGAGGGAGCGAAGCTCGTGTACGTCCAGTGGTGGGAGAACCTCTCCCAGCCTGATTCTCAGGCTGGGCAGGTTACTCGATTAGCTGCATTTATTTATCTGATTATTAATTAATTTTGTTTATTATTTCAATTTCATTGTTTGTTAAGCTATATAATTGAAAGACTAATTCGTCTATCTGCTTTTCTAATTCTGTTGTATCTTTATCGTTTTGTTTGTCTTTTATTACAGACTTAACCAACTTAATTAATTGTTTATTATTTGTATCAGCCAATGGTGAATTTCTCAAATAAATCGGCTTTATTTCGTAATCAATATATCTGGTACTGTACAACCAATTAAATAATTTTGAATTTAATATCCCAAGTAAACCATACAAATTAAATCCTTCACGAGCGATTATATTGGATAAACGGTTTAAATTATACTTTTTTTCTGTATCAATGGTAGCTACAATTCTTTGTTTAAGCGTTAGATTTCTTGTTCTTACAATCAATATTTTAGGTTCGGTAAAGAATTTTTCATCGGGTAATGTTCTTCCCCTGTCGCCTTTACTTTTTACAAATTCTCTATCATACATTACAAAACCTTCGGTGTCAATATTTCCGTATCGTGAAATACCTGAACCTTTTACCATTGGGTGATATCTATTATCAATTTGATTATCGGCTGTTAATTCAGATTTTATATATCCAGTATTTATGCCTACGCCAAATTCAAAACCTTTTTCAATATTTGGGAATGTTGAAAAAAGACGTTGCGCTAACAAATAAGCGGTATTGTCTAAGTTTAAATCAAAAACAAAATCCTGATTTTCTTTAAAACGTTGCTGCTTTACAGTATAATGTGTACTTTTATCTAATTCAATTGGTTTCGTTGGCAAATAAACGTTTGTTAAATGAGTTCCATTTTTCCCTTTTTTTGAAATATAAATAGCCGTATCAACAGTAGCTTCGTCAAATACATTCGGACCTAATGGCATTAACAAATCAATAAATGTGTTATTCAATAAAAATTCTCTTGTTTTTTCGTACGATTTTTGTATTAAAAACGATGAATTTGTAATAAACGAATTGTAATAATTTGGCTTTGTTATATCAATTGCCTTTTCAATAAAGAATTTGTATAAATCAAAATTACCTGAACTATTGAAATACCTTGTTTTAAATACGTCTTTAAAACATTCTATTTCAGAATTTCGGTATAGGTATGGAGGATTTCCAATAACTGCATTAAAACCTATAAAATTTCCGTCCTCCGACAAAATTTCAGGAAATTCAATAGCCCACTCAAAAGAATTGTAATATACTTTTTTATAATTTTCAAGATATTTTGCTTCCAAAACTGACAGCTCCGCACTTAACGAAATCATTTTATCCTTAACTTGTCCGTTTGTCCAATTAGCATTTTTAAGCAATTCAAATTCTTTTTGTTTCGCTAAATATTCTCTGTATGATTTATCTTGCGGAATAGCAAATTTTTCAAGTTCTGTTTTTAAACGATTTATTTGTTTTTTTATACCGTCTTTTTGGGTATAATCAAAACAATTTTTGTATTCGTTTACAATAATTTTGTATTTTTTTATTAAATCTTGAACTGCGGCACGTTCAAAAATATTTAGTCCATTGTCAAATTTGCTAATCAACGAATTACCAGATTTTATATTAATATCAATATTTGGTAAAGTTTCAAGTTCCAAATAATTACTTTCGGTTGTATAATAAGCATTTTTAAGTAATTCTATCCAAAGACGCAAACGACAAATCATTACGGATTTAGGATTTATGTCCACACCAAACAAGCAATTTTCAATTATTATTCGTTTCTCATTGAAAAGCGTTTCTTGTAATTGTTGTAGTTCTTTAATTGGTGTTTGTTTATCGGAAACATGATAAGAAAACAGTTCTTTTGTTTCTTCGTTTGTGATAATTAATTCATCATTTTCAACAACTATTTCATATCCTTTAACTCTGGTTTTATCCGTATAATTTAAAATTTTCAATTCGCTTTTTATCGCAATCAATTCGTTTAATGCAGAAACCAAAAAGTGTCCAGAACCAACAGCGGGGTCACATATTTTTATACTGTTAATTATTGAATTTGCCCTTTCTCGTTCTTGTTTGTTTGAAAAATCAATATATTCTTTAAGCTCTTCAAAATCCTTAATTTCAGTTTTATTGGTTTCATTAAATTGTGTAATTACGGCTCTGCGAATGGTTTCACGACAAATATACATGGTAATAAAACCTGGTGTAAAAAACGAACCGTCTTTGTAACCATTTAGTTTTTCGAATATTAAACCAAGTACCGAAGCACTGATAATTGTTTTATTTTCTTCTTGTATTTCTGCTGTATCATCACTTGCAAAATTATAGGAATTTAAAAACTCAAATAAATACTGCAAGGTATTTATTGAACCGGTTTTTCTTTTCTCGTTTTTTCCTTTTAAAATTGTTGATGAATATAACGGTATTTCAAAACGGTCTTTTAAATCTGCTATTCTAATTGTATTATCTTCTAAATCTGTTATTTCAAATAATGAACTATTCAAATAAGGTAAATCTCCAAATTTTTCTTTTACTGATTGAATTCGTTTATTTGTTGGAATTGCAAGTACGTCAAAGAATAATTCATCTAATTCATCATAATCTTTAATCTTTTTATTATTCAAAAAAGTATAATTCAGATTTCCTTTATGATATTTTACTAATTGACCTTCAAGAAGTTTTAAAAACAAAATCCGATTTAACCAAGTAATACATAATTCAAGTCCAATACTATATTTTTGATTTTCCTCAGTATCACCAAAATTTTCAATATGTTCAATGTTTTTCAGTTTTTTTCTTGACGAAATTAGTTGAATTGTATTTTCAATTAAAAATCCTTCTGTTCTATTGTTTTGTTTTCGTTCAATTGTGCGTTTTGAACCATTTTTTATTTCTTCAAGTCCAAGAATATAAAGCAATTCATCATAAAACTCCTTATTCAATGAATTACTATCATTGGCAAACGATAATTTTAATAAATGTTCGGGTGATAAAATTTTATATAGGTTAATAAGTTTTGTATCATCTGTTTTATCATCGTTTAAAATTATTGTTTGGTAATCTTTTAGGTTGAAAAAAGTACAAGGTAATTCAATATCAATTTTATCAATATGCTTTGCTGCAATTTGTTCGTAAAAATATTTTGTATCATGTCCACTTAATTTGTATTCTTCATACTCACTTATTAATTTAACATTACGGAAAATATTTTTCTCAAACCAAATTTCGTCAAAAATGTACCACTCGTAAAAATTTGTAGCAATTAAATTTTTTATCGAATGATTGTTATTGTCAATTCGTTCTCTTAAATAATATAAAATTAATTGTTGAAATGCCTTAGAATTTGGCCTTTCAAAAGTTATCATTTCTCTATACTCTGAGGGCTTTTTGAATTCAAGTATAATTCCAACACTATCTTTTGGGGAATTTCCAAGTTTAACAACCAAATCCTGCTTTTTGTTTACATTTATAATATATTTATCTTTGTAATAGACAGCTTTAAGAAAGTCGGATATAATATTTTTATGGTAATCTTCATCTTGGTTTTCATCAATGTAATTGAATAAATTAGTTAATTCTCTTTTATGCAATTCAATATCTGTACGTTTCAAACTTTGCTTTTGAAATGCTTTATTTAATGTATCCGCTATTTGAATTTGTTTTAATTTCATATTTCACCATTTAATTTCAATCGCAAAGATAGAATATTTTTAGATTTTATGGTTGTTATCGGCTTGCAGTTGCAGCACCGGGTAGCTTACGCCCCCTAAGAACCGTACTTGCAAGTTTCCCCACATACGGCTCGGGCATCTGAAAGGCTAATCTGTGCCCAAACAGCCCGGTTGTAAAGTTTTTATGCATTAGTATTCGTCTTATTTCAAAGGCAAAAATATGCATTTCTGCCGGGATAACAATGCTGTTTTCTTCTTTTCTATGAGTCGCTTGACAAAATATTTTTCATCAGCATGATCTTTGTAAAAATAATCAATTTTGCTGAGAGTTGGATTAAAAGTTGGTGTTTGTTCTCATACATTTATAAAAAAGATATATATCGCGGGTCTGTGAGAACCTCTCCCAGCCTGATTCTCAGGCTGGGCAGGTTATTCGATTATACAAATTTTTCATCAGTTGGAATTATTTTTCATATTGTTCTGTGCTATAATCAATTTTTGTGATAATTGCTTTTGTATATTACCAATTGTTGTTAATATTAATTCATTACCAATACCTTCTATACTTTGAGCGATGCAATCGAGCATAAAATACAGAGAGTAAGCTGTAAATTGTGCAGGGTCAGCCAATCCATATTTTGATTTCCCAGCAAAATAATTAGAACTAATTTCCAATTCAATATCACCAATTCTGTCCACTAATCCAGACATTCCAGGATGAATATTATCACTTGCCCAACTATAAAAAGCTCTCATGTAATCTAATTCTACATACTCTTCAATTTTTCTAAAATCGCAAGAATTAATTATAGAATAAGCCCAACCATAATTTTTTGAAAAATCTTTTCCATATTTTTCTATTAAAGCATCTTTTTGTGTTTGAAGGTGTTCCAATACATCATTCTCAATTGGTCTCCAATTTATTTTATGATAATGCTTTTGAAACTCATAAGCTCTTTTAAGCTTCTCAACAACCTGATAATCACAGTATTTATCAATTAATTCGTCGTTTCCTTTATCTAAGAATAATAGCATAACACATAGCTCATGTAAAGCACGCCACCTTGCATGCGCACCGTCAGGATATCCTGTTCTTAATAATTTTAATATTTCGTACGCGATTTGACACCCTTTGGAAAATAATTTATTATAAATTACAATTCGCAAATTACTGATTTCTTTCTTTTTAAGCAATTCTATAATATGACTACCATAAAATGAACTTAGTTTTATAAAAATTTCAAAGAGAATTAGACCTTCTGAGTAAATACTATCTATCTCGTTCTCATATTTTAATTCTTTCTTTCGAAGTTTGATAATTGCTTTTGAAAGATATTTAAGTCCTTTTTCTTCTATAATTTCTTGAGCATCGGCAAAAAAGTCTAATTTAGACAATTTATTAATAAATTCCTCTTCCGTGCCTTTAAAATCTTTATAAGCATTTTCTAAAAGTTCATCTAAAAGATTTTCAAACCAATATTCTGATTTTTCGTTCATTTCTTAGAAAGGAAATTTTTTGGAAATGAAATTAGTATTTCTTTTAATTCTATCCGAAATTCATTATTCAATTCTTCTTTTGCTTTTATATCAATATCTTCAAATTCCTTTGAATTTAGAATTTCGACAAATTCCGTAGCTATTTCGTTTCCAATTGGAACATAATCATTTGCCAAAGCCCCAAATTTATCTGCCAAATTCTCCAAAGCATTTCCATTACTAGATATTTTTATATTTTCTAATTTTTGGGTTACTTTAATAATTAAGTTTTTTTTAATTTCTATTAAATCTTCAAGTTTATTCATAATTTACTGAATTTATTTGCATTAAGATAATAATTTATTTTCCTTTATTCGTATTATTGATTTTCAAATTTTGCAACCGGGTAGCTTACGCCCCATAGCCGTCAATTTAGTAGGCACAATATTGATTTATAATAGAATACGAATGTTTGAGCAATAAGGGGGCTTTGCCCCCTTGGGCAAAAGCAGTC
>Ga0316608_1000383_pt1 | contig 22070 bp, 6 predicted proteins | sample MIS2016152B_MG_FD_207673 | JGI IMG/M metagenome (GOLD analysis project Ga0316608, IMG submission 207673) | Microbial mat bacterial communities from Middle Island sinkhole, Lake Huron, Michigan, United States - MIS.2016.152B | ecosystem: Environmental > Aquatic > Freshwater > Lake > Sediment...
CCGCATCCGCCCTTGGCTGTCGAAATAACTCAGTTGTACGTTACCTTCGCAGGTTTCAATGGCATTCAAGCGACTAGCAGGACTAACAAAACCGAGAAACGCCCCTTGGGTAATTAAACCATTATTATCTTTGCCAATTTGAGGCATGGCTTGGGGCGTTTGTTGAGTGCTTTTTACGCCATTGATGAAGTTAGTATTTAAGGTGTTTAACTCAGCCTGAATTGTGGCGATTTCTTGGATGACTTGGGCAAGGCGAGCATCCCACGCAGCTTTATCTGTAGCTGTAGCAGTTAATGCTGCATTCAGCAGTTTTAACTGCTCTTTAGCTTGATTAAGTTGCTGAAGTTTTTTCTGCCAATCTTGATAGGCCAACGGAATATTATTATTTGACTGAGTACCTAAAGAAACAAACTGCCAATTGTGGTAATAGTCTTCATCTCCAATGGGTCGTAATACCATGTTGTAACGATTCCCACTGAATCCACAGGGTGCTAACCGATGATTCGGGTAAGATAAATTGACCATGTGGTAAGTACCACCTCCTAAAGAGACAAACGCCCAATTGTGGTAATAGTCTTCATCGCCAATGGGTCGTAACACCATGTTGTAACGACTACCACTGAATCCACATGGAGCTAAACGATGATTCTCGTAAGATAAATTGACAATCTGGTAAGAATTTCCTCCTACAGATATAAACTTCCATCGGTGGTAATAGTCTTCATCTCCAATGGGTCGTAATACCATGTTATAACGACTACCACTGTATCCACAGGGAGCTAAACGATGATTCTGGTAAGATAAATTGACAATGTAGCACTCGTAATTAAAGGGGCTATTTAGCTCGGCGTTATATTTAGCTAATAGAGTTTGCTCCTCACTGGTTAATGTTTGAATTTGAGCGTTTAATTTTTCAATTTTTGCTCTCGTCTCAGCCTGAGCATTGTAGGCAGCAATTTTAGCTTCTAACTCTCGTTTTTCCTTGAGCAGAACTCCTTCCTGTTGCTCCTTCAATTCTATCTGCTTCAACGCGACAGCTAACTGTGAATGATTGTCTGCTAAAGTTGCCAAAGTTACGCGATCGGTGTAATTAGCCTCAGTAATACTGTCAGACAACAAGCAAGTCAGATGTTTGCGAATTTCTAAAGTAGTCCAAGTGCCTTTAATATTACCAATCCCAAAAGAGCGCACTAAAGACACACCATCGGGTACATTAAAGCGGCATTTTGCTTTATACCATCCTCCACCAACATCAGCAAATTCGGTAGCATTTGGCGTAATATTTACCCAATCTATAGCACTACGGTTGTTTTTGCCTTTGTAGATGATCTGAAAAATCTTGCCATTCTGCCCATCCACATTATTCGGATCGACAGCAGGAGTTACTTTGAACTCAAATTCTTCTTCGTAGGTTGCATTTTCCGAGACGGCAAAGAGTTCTTCATTTTCGTATTTAATCGCCGGAATATCTGTACCAGGAAGGTTGCGGGATAGAGTAGCCGCACTCACATAAGCACCGCCATAAACTACGCCGTCATTGCCATTGACAGAAAAATCGACAACTTTTCGTTGTTTGCCTTCTTCAACAACTGCACCTAGTCGCCAGTAACCGACTAAACCCGTTTCTTTGCCCGTCAGTTGCAGATACATACTATCTTTAATCTGTACCTCAGTGCGGGCGACTTTCCAGATGCAGAGTTCCGATACAGTACCATCGTAGTAATTACTATTGCCTGTAGCCAGTTTTCCTAAATGCAAGATCGCTGTTTTGGGGAGGGGCTTATTCTTGCCAGTACCACTATTCCACAGCGTACCATTGCGATAGACTTTCATTTCTCCGGTTTTGGCATTTTTGGTAAATGCCCAATGCACCCATTCCCCTTTATACTCAGTAGGTTGGGCAGCTTTGTCTATGCGGTCAAATCCGTTGGCATCTCCTCCACAGTCAAAGTAAACAGTGCCGTCGATCCAAGGGAAATGGATGTTCAAAACTCGCTCATTATTAGCACCATTGGCATAAATCAGTGAATTGTATTTCGGTAGGGAATTTCCCCCTTTTGCCCAAAAACTGACGGTGATTTCATTGCCGATGGGCATACTTTCGGGCGGAAGTTCCACATAATCATCCACCCCATCTAAAACCAAACCCCGCCGTTTCTGGGATTGCAGTTTCAGGTTAACGGCTGTTCCGGCTTGCCACTTAATATCATCAAGGGTGAAGGTTTGATCGTCAATCTTTTGGACTGTGTAAGTACCGTTATAATCTCTGGTATCAACAATTTGCAAACCTTCGCCAGTATTTAACCCGTGATTAATAGCCTTAATTCTGATCTGGCCTGGGCTGATAATTTCGTAAGCTGTGACAGCACCGTTAAAGATTAACCCGGTTTCTTCTTCTGGTATAACTTCCCAGTTACCTAACACGGTGCTAGGATGAGTGATGTCAAAAGTATCATCATCAACTTTGGTGATCGACTGTTGAAAACTGTTGTAATTTTGAGTGCCACTAATTTTAATTTCGTTGATTTTTGTGGCATCAAGGTTAGTAACTGTGGAAGAAACTACATTAACTGCATCCTCATCTCCTTGTTGTAAGGCTGTAATTTGTCCTTGGGGGGGTGGTGTTGTTGTCCCAATTGCTTTGACGTTATCTAAGGTATTTAACGGGAGCAACATTTGACGTATGGTATTACGCCAAATTTTTGAGGTGGCCGTGGCTGAAATTTGCGATAATAGACCATCACCTGCGATCGCAAAACTAAAGGCGGCCACATTACCATTGCTAGTAGGAATGGCTAACATCACTTTGGTACTATCGCGCAGGAGTTGCATTCCGTCGTCGGTTTGCTTTTCCCGTTGAATGTCGTATTTAGTTGCTGATAGCCCATTAACCACTGTCACAGTCCCTAAATCTAGGGTGCGTTTGATGATTCCGGGTATGCTACGGGGAATCAGACTATCGTTAGATTCGACAAAAATTGTGTAATCTTGAACATCAAACAGCCCTTCGTCAGAGACGCGCAATGTGGTTAATTCGACTTTCTGGGTTTGGCTGTTGTAGGCAAAAATATGCCAACGATAAACGTCATTTTCAATCGTGGGTACTAAAACCACAGAAAACCAACCACTTTGCAGGTTATTAATTAAACATAATTCTGTGGTGGGTTCGTAGAAAAAGTTATTATTAGTATCACGGAAGTCCAGGGTGTCAATATTCGTGAGTCCACTGGCTCCCTTCTTCATGTTTTTACTGGCTTCGTGCTTCTGGCGACTCCGCTTAAACCGCACTTCCAGTTTCCGATTAAGCTTATTAGTCATCCCATCTAAAACAAAACGATCGACTAATAAAGTATTGGTTTTAGATTGGCGAAAAATGTAGATATGCCCTGATGCAGATACTAATTGTACTGGTGCAATGGCGGTTTCTGTTTGTGTTTTGTAGCGAGAATGCAGAACAAAACTGCTGGGATTGGTCGCATCGGTCAATTCTGCGGTTTCTTGGTCAATTACAGACTGATCATCGTCTTCATTCGGTAATTCTAACTCTTGCCAGTTTTCCCAACCTGTTCTTTGATCTGGCGGTGTGTTGAGGTAGCTATCTTCAAATCCGTCTTGTTTGACGCTGTACCAAATTTTGCCATTGGCATCGGTAGCAATTACTACTACCTTACCTTCGTGGGAGATGGTATTAATATGTTGGAGCTTGTCTTTGGTTATGTACATAGGTTCTTGTTTTGTGGAACATCGGCTGATGCCGGATTTCTAACAAAGATGGCGATCGCCCAATCCAGCCCAGGGTGCGATCGCTCTATATGCAAATTTCACCGGGCATTATCGGATGAGTCGCGTCCCCATAACTGCCTATTGAGCAATGCTCGACAGATGAGAATCCGACTATAATTATTATCGACTTAAAGTTATCAATTAACTCAATCATTTACATTTTTTAATAAAGTAAGGCTCAACTAAGAATTTAGGCAACCATCCCGTTTTGATACATTAAATCCCCCTTTTGTCAAGATAATAAACTAGATATCTTGACCAGGTTGTCCGCCGTTAAATCAAACTGGTGACATAGATTTTTACCACAAAGACACAAACCAAACAAAGAGATTTTTACCTCTTCTCCCTGTCCTCTGTTGTTTGAGGTAGGTAGGGAAACGGCACTGCCGTTTCCCTACGGTTTCATGTAGTCCACCCAAGTAAAAAACGCTATAAAGAAGTAGATTTTTACCACAAAGACACAGAGGACACAAAGAGATTTTTTCATCTTCTCTGTGTCTCTGTGGTGCAAAATTATCGTTTTTCGTTTTAAATTCGCCAATTGGCCGCAGATATTTGTTGAGCAAGTTATCAGTTATTTTTAAATGTTATTGGTCGTGGGGGGTAAAAAAAACCGCAGGTATTTGTAGGTTGGGTCAAACAAAAGGTGAGACTCAACAAATCAATCAAGAATGTTGGGTCTCACCTCTAAGAAATCGGGGATATCGTTATGGCTATTTTAGCCCTAACTGATTACGACTTTTGCGAGTTAATCCACTCCAGAATTTGATCGACTTTCTGTTGTAAAGTGGCAACATCAACAATGACCTTACCAATACCCACATTTTCATCTCGAACCTTAAACTGACGCACATCCCGACCAAAACCCATGAGTGCTGGACGTTCCACATAAGTGACACGATGCAACACCCGCCAAGTTTTGTTAGGTTTTCCGGCTTGAGTTTGACGCAAAGCCCGTGCTTCTTCATCATTACTGCGTAACCATTCCGGGTCAACCACATAGTTAAAGAAGTCTTGGAAATGTTGGGTACTACCTTCGAGATAGAAACTCATAAACCGATAACGGTCAACCTTTTCCCCAGGCATAATCGGGTTATCGTTGTAGTCCGTCACCCCTTTATTTTCCATCCCACTCAAATCGATATTCAACTCGAAACCCTTGCTACGAGATTCGGTTTTACTCATGGTTTGAGTCATGTTAACAGTAGCTTGGGCTGTTAGTTCAGCCGTCGCACCCCCAACCATAAAGTTACCTTCCATCCCCAAAGCTGCATTCATGGCAAAAGAGCCACCAATGGTATGTTCGACGGTATTGGCAAAGCTTTGGGCTTCGGTTCGTAGTCCACCGTCAGCATCCCAAACGTAGGTGTTGACAATGTTACGTTTCCCGGCGCGAACTTGGATATTTTCCATATTTCGTTGCCAACCGGCAAAACTTGCCATCGCGTGTACTTGTTTATTTTGGTCGGCAATTTTACTTTGGATTTCCGCCTGTTTAGCTTGCGAAGCCTGATTTTGCTGCTGGACGTTTGCGCTCCCCTGCGCTTGGAGGTTTTTCAGATTTTCCGCTTCAGCCTGTCGTTGTTCCTCGGTAGTCGTCCCGGTGGTCGGTTTGTCTTCTTCCCGTTGCACTCCAATAGTGCTGGGTGCATCCCCACTGTTGATGTTCCGGTTTAGAGAGATTTCATCAATCAAACGCACATTAAAGTTATTGAAGTAAGATTCCCGGCGCTTATCCTCCGCTTCGATTTGGCGTTTAATCTCGTAAGCTTCTTGCAAACGATAGTAGCTGGCAGGATAGAGGGAACCATACTGCGATCGCATTTCAGGAACGTGCTTAAAGAAGCGTTGGCTAGTGGCAGAGCTTCCCGTCATGCCATCCAAACTACCATTCATCGTGTAAGCCGGATTCATCAAGAAAGTAATGGTATTGACATCGGGGGGAATGCCATCCACAGGTAGGACTTGGTAGCCCACCATTTTCTTACTGCGAGCTAGTCGGGAGACAAACACATCTGCCAAAGCCGAAACCACCAAGGCATAGCCGATATTTTTGGGAATAAATCGGTTGCCTAAATGGGGGAATTTCGGATCATCTTCAAATGTACCGCGCAATTCCAGTTTATCGGTCATGCTCAGGGATGAGCTAGAAGTGATACTGCTCTCGTTCTGGAATTGGTAGCTGAAGTCCATGCTGCCTTTGAAACCTAGTCGCATTGAAGCAATTTTCGCTTGCACGAACAGACCTGCTTCAGCCTCCGTCTCCGCACCAATGAACGTCTCAACCGCAGCACCTAAGCCACTATCTTGCGATCGCGTCCAATTAAACTCCACATCTTCCGTCATGGTTAATTCCACCGAAGTTGCGCCGTTATAATCGTCAGCTAAGGTGAGGTTTTCACTGGGTACAGGGGGCGCACCTTCGATGTAACCGAGTAAAGTGGGAGCAAATTGGGCATTACCAATCCATTTTAATTCCAGGGTTTCGAGGGGCTTGTCGGATAACAGGTTGACACCATTGACCGCAGGAGCCGCAAATAACCGTCGCATCATCGCGGTTTTTTGCCCTGTCATTGGGTCAATGTCAATCGTGCTATATTCTGCACTCACCACAGCACTGCCAATCCCTCCCCAGGGGGCATTACTTTCTTCGACGATAGTAGCGGCGGTGACAGTGCCATCATTAGCTCCAACGTAGTCTAAGACTTTGTTGGTCGAAATTATGCCATCTAAAGGCAAATAGATTGCCAAACCAGGCTCTTGACCCACCAGACGTTTATACAGATTATCCTTAATTTCTGCTTCGGTACGCGCTTTGTTCCACAAGCGAAATTCCGCCATTTGTCCGTCAAAATAGGCATCAGCAGCCCAGTTACTCCGTCCGATGTAATTAATCGTGCGGTTGATGCTATTGGGCAGATGACAAGTGCCTGATTGGATTAGCTGACCATTCTTGTAAATTTTCGTATTACCAGAAGGATCCAGTGTGACAGCAATGTGAATCCATTTTCCGAGTTCTAGGAAACCACCCACTTCTATATTCTGGGCTTGAGTTCCCCGATGGATCTGGAACATCAGTGTGTTACTCGTGCCTGGATTAAGCAAGAGAATGTTATCTGCGGGAGCTCCATTACCGAAATCAATAATTCTCGACCAATTTTTAAAGCTGTTGTAACGCACCCACACTTCTAGGCTAAATCCTTGAGAGTAATTGATGTTCATCGCAGGTAACGAGATGTGACCGCTAACTCCATCAAATTTCGTCACCAGATTACTAGGTTTGAGATAACTTAGTTCACCAATGGGAGCCACACAAGCCCACCAAAGAGCATTCGTGAGCGTCCCATTCTTACCGTTACCCGAATTATCACGGATGTCAGTACCGTTGGCTTCATTTAGGGGATAGTAAGCCAATAAACCCGATTCATTCCCACTGATCAAGGTTCGACTATTGGCTTCAATCTCCTCATCATTGAGAGCCATTCCCCAAATACGGACTTCTGCTAATTTGCCAGATTGCTCACCTTGAGACAAGGAGGTGAGAGAGAGGGTTTGATCCGTAATATTTGTGGCTTCAAACACAGTGCCATAATTATTAGTCACCAGGTCTAAAACTTTGCCACTTTCGATCTTATTCAAGGGAAAATAAGCCACTAAGTTCGCTTCTTTGCCACTGAGTCGCCGACGCATATCCGCCTGAATTTCCGCTTGGGTACGGGCGACTTTCCAGATGCGAACATCGGCTATAGACCCTTTAAAGAAAGAACTAGGGGGATTGGCAAATGCTCCAATTAAAATGTTGCGATCAGTGGTATTAACAAGAGGAATACTCGTTGCTGACTTGATGAGTTGACCATTCTTATAGAGTTTCATGGTTTGAGTGGAACTATCATAAGTCAGAGCAACATGAACCCAAGTATTGACAGGGAGAGCAGTTGTGTCTTGAACACATGACCAATTCCCATTATGTCCTGCTGATAGTAAGCCATTGGGTAGGTAGAAAGCATGGCTACCATAACCAGAAATAATGTTATTGTTAGGAGCCCCAGACTCCCATTTAATCCAAGCTTCTTTGGTGTAGGAATCACCTAAGATACCAGTGGCACCATTAATATAATCATTGACCCCATCAAACTTCATCACCCCATAGTCGGGAGACTGGTTAGAGACTAGATGATTATTGCCGATCGCATAAACATCGCTGGTGACTTTCAAGGTTGCTTGCTTGATATCTGCAAGCTTTTGCTTGAATGTGGCATTGTTGGGATCAATACTGAGATTAACTTGAGCATCGACTAAAGCTTTAGTTCTTGTATCGCCCACTTCCTTACCGTCAATGTAGAAGCGAGTGGTATTTCCTTCACCAACAACCGTAAGATGATGCCAACCTGTGGATAATGCCCCCATACTGAAACCACAGTCGTAAAAGTATTGTTTCAGTGGATCATTCGTCAGGTAAATCCCTAACTTTTTGTCACGACTAACAACAATGTGCTGATCGGCATTTTGCCCTCGGATCAGAGTATTCCATTGTGCTGTTGCGGGTAAAGGATAACAGAACCAAGCTTCCATACTCCAGTCTAGTGTCAGAGACAGGGGTTGATTTAACTTAACCACGCTGTTGTCATTACTAAAATTCAAGCTGGGGCGTAGAGCATTGGGAACCCACTGCTCAAAAGCGGTATTCAGGCTGTCGGCTGTGGCATCATAATTAGTACGCCGCATCCGCCCTTGTTTGTCAAAGTAACTCAGTTGTACATTGCCTTCGCAGGTTTCAATGGCATTGAGTCCACTAGCGGGACGCACAAAGCCTAATAATGCTCCTTGTGTCACCAAACCCTTAGCATCTTTGGCAATTTGGGGCATGGTTTGGGGCGTTTGCTGGACTGCTCTGACACCACTGAGAAAGTCATTGTTTAAGGTGTTGATCTCCGTCTGAATGGCGGTAACTAGAGCGATCACCTGTTGCAAACGAGTTTGCAGAGCAGTTTTCTGTGCCGTGAGGTCAGTGCTAGGGGTTTCTAGGAGTTTTAGTTCATTTTGCAACTGAGTTAGCCGTTCTTGCGCTCGTTGTAGCTCAAGAGTTTTATTATCCAAGGCTTGTTGGGCATTGGCAATGTTATTATTGCTGGGTTTGCCAAGACTGACAATTATCCACTGTTGATAATCTGCCGCACCGAGTTCGTGAACCCCAACTTTGAGATCGTCAGTACCGTACATCTCCCAATAATTATCGCCAATACGACTCTGAATTTTCCAGTAACCGCTAGCATTTTTCTCCACTTTCCAATGGTAACTCTGAACGCTAGGGTCAGCATTAAGATCCCATATTAGGTACTGATCGCGGATGGGAACTCTTGCGGCGCGATTATTGGCGGCACCAATAATCCGATAATAACCGGAGTCAGCAAGTTCAAATTTGAAGTCAATGGACTTACCGCTAATATCATTAGTCTTAGACCCCAACAACTTTTCAGTCTGATAATCCCAATAGGTGGTCGGTTGAAACCCCTTGTAAAACCAACGAGAGGTAAATTTACACCAGTAGTTAAACAAATTGTTAGATTCTGCCTGGTAATTCGTCTGGCATTGATTCCGTTGAGTTTGGAGACTATTAACGAGAGCCTGTTGGTTACTAATTTCAGTTTTTTTGGCACTGATTAATTGAGGAATTTGGGTGGATGAAATTTGTTCCTGAGCGATAATGGCGGCAATTTTGCTTTCTAAATCCCGTTTTTCGACCAGTAAACTTCCTTCTTGTTGCTCTTTGACTTCTAATAGGGTTACTTTCCCTTCTAAGGATGCTTGATTATCCGCCAAAGTTGTCAAGCTAACCGTATCGGTGTATCGGGCTTCGGTAATAACATCAGATATTAACTGAATGGTTTGTTTGCGAATATCTAAAGTCGTCCAAGTGCCTTTCAGATTACCAATCCCAAAAGAGCGCACTAAAGACACACCATTAGGGATAACAAAACGACATTTTGCTTGATACCATCCGCCACCAATATCGGTAATTACAGTGTCACCAGGCGTAATATTAATCCAGTCTAAAGAACTGCGATTATTTTTGCCTTTGTAGGTAATTGCAAAAATCTTGCCATTGGCTCCATCAACATTATTGGGGTTTACTGTCGGAGTGACTTTAAACTCAAATTCTTCTGTGTAAGTCGCCCCTTCAGAAACCGCAAAAAGTTCCTCATTTTCGTATTTAATTGCCGGAGTTGTTGTACCCGGAATATTACGAGATAGGGAAACCGCACTGACATAAGCACCGCCATAAACAATGCCATCATTGTTATTAACTGAAAAATCAAGAACTTGACGATCTTTTCCTTCTTCAACCACTGCACCTAAGCGCCAGTAACCCATTAAACCGACTTCTTTACCCGTCAGTTGCAGATACATAGTATCTCGGATCTGTGTTTCTGTGCGGACGATTTTCCAGATGCAGAGTTCCGACACCGTGCCATCGTAACCACCTCCTAAATCCAAGCGCACGGTTTTGGGCAGAGGTCTTTTGCAGCCAGTCCCACTATGCCATAGTGTGCCATTGCGATAGACTTTCATTTCTCCGGTTTTGGCATTTTTGGTAAATGCCCAGTGAGCCCATTGCCCTTTATAATCGGTAGGTTGGGCAGCCTTATTGATCCGGTCAAACTCACTCGCATTGGCTCCACAATCAAAGTAAACAGTGCCATCACTCCAAGGAAAATGAATGTTTAAAACTCGCTCATTATTAGCACCATTGGCATAAATAATCGAATTCTGTTTCGGTAGGGAATTTCCCCCTTTTGCCCAAAAACTGACGGTGATTTCATTCCCAATGGGCATACTTTCGGCGGGAAGTTGCACCTTATCATCCACCCCATCAAACACTAAACCCCGCCGTTTTTGCGATTCCATTTTCAGGTTAACGGCGGTTCCGGTTTGCCATTTAATGTCATCAAGACTGAAGGTTTTATCGTCAATTTTCTTGACGGTGTAAGTGCCGTTATAATCACGGGTATCCACAACCTGTACGCCTTCCCCAGTATTTAAACCGTGATTTAAGGCGGTAATTCTTAACTTCCCGGTACTGGTGGTTTCACAAGCGGTAACTGCACCATTAAAAATTAACCCGGTTTGTTCTTCTGGTATGACTTCCCAGTTCCCTAATACCGGACTTGGCGGAGTCACTTCAAAGGTATTATTATCAATTTTGGTGATGCCTTGCTGGAAACTATTGTAGTTGCGAGTGCCACTAATTTTAACTTGGTTAATTTTCGTGGCATCCAGGTTTGTTACCGTTGATGAAACGATATTAACTGCATCTTCTTCTCCCTGTTCAAAACGAGTAATTTGTCCTTGGGGCGGTGGTGTGGTTGTACCAATAATTTTGACGTTATCTAAGGTATTTAAGGGTAATAACACTTGTCGCGTGGTATTACGCCAAATTTTTTCGGTGGCGGTAGGAGCAATTTGCGATAATGTACCATCTCCAGCCACAGCGAAACTGAACGCCGCTACATTCCCGGTGTTCGTGGGAATGGCTAACATGACTTTGGTACTATCGCGTAATAGCTGCATTCCGTCGTCGGTTTGCTGTTCCCGTTGAATGTCGTATTTCGTAGCAGTTAAACCGTTAACAACAGTCAGAGTTCCTAACTCTAAGGTGCGTTTAATAATCCCTGGAAGGCTACGGGGAATTCGATGATCGTTTGATTCTTCAAAAACGGTGTAATCTTGCACATCAAACAGCCCTTCATCGGACATCAACAGTGTCGTTAATTCGACTTTCTTAGTTTGGCTATTGTAGGCAAAAATATGCCAACGAGAAACGTCATTTTCGATAGTGGGAACTAAGACAACGGAAAACCAACCGCTTTGCAGGTTATTAACCAAATTTAATTCGGTGCTGGGTTCGTAGAAAAAGTTACCATTAACATCACGGAAGTCCAGGGTGTCAATATTCGTGAGTCCACTAGCCCCCTTCTTCATGTTTTTACTGGCTTCGTGCTTCTGGCGACTCCGCTTAAACCGCACTTCTAGTTTACGATTAAGCTTATTAGTCATCCCATCTAAAACAAAACGATCGACTAATAAAGTATTGGTTTTAGATTGGCGGAAAATGTAGATATGTCCTGATGCAGATATTAATTGTACTGGTGCAACGGCGGTTTGGTCAAAAGTTTTGTAGCGAGAACGTAGCACAAAACTACTGGTATTCGCCGCATCGGTCAATTCTGCGGTTTCTTGGTCAATTACAGACTGATCATCGTTTTCATTCGGTAATTCTAACTGTTGCCAACTTTCCCAGCCCGTTCTTTGCTCAGGTGGCGTATTGAGGTAGCTGTCTTCAAATCCGTCTTGTTTGATAGTGTACCAAATTTTCCCATCAGCATCGGTAGCGACTAATACGACTTTGCCTTCGTGGGCAATGGTATTGATATGTTGGAGTTTGTCTTTTTGTAAGTACATCGGGTTGCCTCTAAATTTAATAATCCCACAGGAAATTGAGCTGAAACCACGCTGATGCAGTAGTTATCCAGCTTTCTCAAAAAAGTAGACCAGCGAAATGCGATCGGATTTTTCGCGTTTAGCTTGCATATTGGTGGAGACTGGCAGGGATTATGGGTGATGAAAATCTGGAATCTTGACAGGGTAAATATTCTCACTATCACCGACTAGCTATAACCAACTACCAGCCTCAAATTTGCAATTTATTAAGCACAACAGACTATGAAATTGGGATGCCTATCACAATTTCGTTTCGTTAAGGTTTGCGGTTGCACAAGCAAAGCTTTTTTCCACAGGTTAATAGATGCACCCTATTTCTTGGTTGATTAAATTTGAAGTTAGAAAAATTCATCAGTCTTAAGATAGATTGTTTGTCTTCCTTGTGTCAAGGTATGTAATATATTTTTTTGTAACAAGTAGCGAACTCTACCTGGAGCTGGGAAACCTAGATGCAGCGACAACTGGGGCATTTGCGGCCAGATATGGGAGTACGCCATAGCCAAACAATTCTTAACAAAAACTTGATAAAACTTACCATGTTGTCAAGTACAGGTTAGAGTTATCCTAGAAAATCCAGCAATCCTGCTACACTCAACCTTCCCGTCACTTATCCAGTGGTTCGATGACTCAAACCCAAAGCACCAAAACTGCCACCGCAACTGCAATATTCTCCTTGACAATTGCCCCTGCTTGTGTTATTAGGGGCCAAAATGCCCTAGGGCGATCGACAGAAGCGATCGCCCGTCTCGGAAAACGCCCCCTAATCGTTGGTGGCAAAAACTCCCTCGCCGCCATCCAACCCTACCTACAAAATCAGCAGCTACAAGCCGCCCAAGCCACCTACGGCAAAGATTGTAGCGAAAATAGCCTCAAAACCCTCCACGAAGCCGCGATCGCCCATAAAGCCGATTTCATCATCGGAGTTGGTGGCGGCAAAGCCCTAGACGCAGCCAAACTCCTCGCCCATCAGTGCCAAATCCCGATCGCCACAATTCCCACATCAGCAGCCACCTGCGCCGCTTGGACAGCCCTTTCTAACATTTATTCAGAAGAAGGTGCATTCCAATATGATGTCACATTAGCCAAATGTCCCGATTTGCTAATCCTTGATTATGGCTTAATTCAAACCGCACCACAGCGGACATTAATAGCAGGAATTGGAGATGCGATCGCCAAATGGTACGAAGCATCAGTCAGCAGCGGACATTCCGAACAAACCCTGATCATTTCCGCCGTTCAACAAGCTAGAATATTGCGAGATATCTTATTTCAAAAATCTGCGATCGCCCTCAAAGAACCCGGTAGCGAAACCTGGCAAGAAGTCACAGATGCCGTCGTATTGCTAGCAGGAGTAATCGGCGGAATTGGTGGCGCTCAATGTCGCACAGTAGCCGCCCACGCCGTCCACAACGGCCTAACTCATATATTAGCAAGTCACGGCACTTTACACGGCGAAAAAGTTGCCTACGGCATTTTAGTGCAACTGCGATTAGAAGAAATGTTGCCAAACAATCAATTGGCGGCCACCGCCAGACAACAACTGTTAAAATTCTACGGCGAGATTGGATTACCCCAAACTTTAGACAATCTAGGACTCGGAGACATTACCCTAACAGAATTGCAGCGCGCCGCCGAAATAGCTTGCAATCCCAATTCCGACATCCACAGACTGCCATTCAAAGTAGTTCCCGAACAATTAATGGCAGCGATGGTTTCTACCACCGCACCTGTGGGAGAATTAAAAGTTAAGAATTAACACCGTTCTTAGTCAGGACTTTAGTCCTTGATCAAGTTGATTTTTCAGGACGGTCGTCCTGACTACAAACCGGGAAAAATAACAACTGTTTGTAGCAAAGACTTTAGTCCTTGATCAAGTAAACTTTTAAGGAGTGAAGTTTTTACTAGAAACAACTAACAACTAACAACTGATAACAAACTAATGACCTTGGATTGGATTACCACTGCTGACAGGTTGCAAACACTACCGCCCTATGTATTTGCCTGTCTCGACGAACTCAAAGCCCGCGCCCGCGAACAAGGACTAGACCTGATAGACTTGGGAATGGGAAACCCAGATGGTGCGACTCCTCAACCAGTAGTAGAAGCCGCCGTCGCAGCCATCCAAAATCCTGCAAATCATGGCTATCCACCCTTTCAAGGTACCGCCAGTTTTCGCCGCACAATTACTAAATGGTACAGCCGCCGCTACAACGTTGAATTAGATCCAGAAAGCGAAGCATTGCCTTTGTTGGGTTCTAAAGAAGGTTTAGCACATTTTGCGATCGCCTATATCAATCCAGGCGACGTCATATTAGTACCAAGTCCCGCTTATCCCGTATTATTTCGCGGCCCGATTATCGCCGGTGCAAAAGTTCACAACATCATCCTCAAACCAGAAAACGACTGGGTAATTGACTTAGCCGACATTCCCGACAGCGTAGCCGAAAAAGCTAAAATACTCTATTTCAATTATCCCAGTAATCCGACTGGAGCAACAGCACCCCGCGAATTTTTCAAAGATCTTGTGGCCTTCGCGCACAAACATCAAATCTTGTTAGTTCACGACTTGTGTTATGCCGAATTAGCCTTTGATGGCTATCAACCGACAAGTTTATTAGAAATTCCCGGCGGTAAAGAAATCGGTGTCGAATTTCATACTATGTCAAAAACTTACAATATGGCTGGCTGGCGAGTCGGTTTTGTAGTAGGAAATAGCAAGATTATCCAAGGTTTGCGGACCTTAAAAACTAACCTAGATTACGGTATATTTTCCGCCTTGCAAACAGCGGCGGAAACAGCACTGCAATTGCCCGATAGTTACTTGCAAGAAGTGCAGAATCGTTACAGAACTCGGCGGGATTTTATGGTTGAAGGATTGGCAGAATTAGGGTGGAATATTCCTAAACCTCTGGCTGCAATGTATCTTTGGGTGCCCTGTACTCGCGGCATGAGTTCGACTGATTTTGCCCTGAATGTTTTGCAGCAAACTGGTGTTGTAGTGACTCCTGGCAATGCTTTTGGGCCTGGTGGCGAAGGATATGTGAGAATTAGTTTGATTGCAGATTGCGATCGGCTGGGAGAAGCATTGCGGCGCTTGAAACAAGCTAATATTCGATATTAATAAATATCAGTCATTGGTAATTGGCGATCGGCCGCTCACTCTGCATCAACTCTTGATTAAATAGAGGGTGACACCCCTCACCCCCTAATTAATCAAGAGATTAATAAGCTCAGGCGTAAACCGAGGAACAGATGATTTACCTCTCCCTTTTCCCCCATCTTGGGAGGAGTTGATGTTATTGGTCATGGGCTTAGCTATCATAAATTAATGGGTATTGAAAAAACCCTATCCTCAGTAATGGGATTAACTCAAATTGCTGCGGGCGCAAGTGTTTTAAACCTTGGTGTTAGTATTGCGGGCTTTGCCTATATGGGCTATAAACTGCACCAAATCCAAAAAACTTTAGGTGACATTCAACAGTCAATGGAAGCAGGCTTTAACCGTGTTGAAGATGGCTTAATTCGGATTGAAAATAACTTAATCGCAGGTTTTAATCATCTTGATAAGCGCTTAAATCGGGTTGATAATCGCTTAGATATTATCTCTGGACAATTGGCATATCTGTATTTATTGGTAGAAGACAGCCGCCAAAAGCAAAAAAGCCTCGCGAAAGCTATTTCCCATCTTCATCAAGCAATGCTAATTCAAGAAATTGCGGCTTTGAAAGCTGAACTTGACGATCGTTCTCGTTTTCCTGATGAATCACCGAGATCGGCCATTAAAACAGCTTCCCGTGTGGGATTATTTCTCAGTAATCAAGCGATGCAAGCTACCCCAGAATTAGATGCTGAAATTATGCTTAATGCTGATGTTTCGATTCAAGGTTGGGCTGTAGCCATAGCAACAGAAGCCAATCTTCTCTTAGAAATAGGGAAACATCAAGAAGCTAAAGAATTACTGGCGTCACAAATCCCCCAATTTAAACAAGTCGCGGAAAGATGGGGTAAAGCGCTAATCGATGAAAATTCTTATCTATCTACAGCTTATCGCTTTAGTAATTCTCGGTTTAAGAACCATATTACCGCAGAACGAGTAGAACGAATTACGGAAATATCACCAAGCGATCGCACTTTATCTCCTGACCAAATCCGAGGCAAAAAAACTCATGTTGATGTAGAGTTTGAAATGTCCTATAGTTCTGCCAAATTTGATCAAACATGGACCGATCGCCAAATTGCTGTAGCTGAATATTTGGATGGTTTGAGCGAACTTTCAGCCAGATTAGAAAGTTTAGAATCTTTTGCCGATCTGTGCGAAAGTAAAGGTGTTAAAAGCAGCCGTGAAATTATGCCTGGGGCTGACACTGAACCGGGAATCTACTTACTATCCAGCACATAGAGTAGGGTGCTCTACTAGGCCATTGGTGTCAACTTATTGATATATTTGTCATACTGAGCGAAACGTGTAGCGAAGTATCTCGGAGATTCTTCGCTACACTCAGAATGACAAATAGTAGTAAGGTACGCATGGCGCACCCGACAAATGACAACCGGGCGATTGATATATTTGTCATACTGAGCGAAACGTGTAGCGAAGTATCTCGGAGATTCTTCGCTACACTCAGAATGACAAATAGTAGTAAGGTGCGCATTGCGCACCCTACAAGTAGTAGGTGCGCATTGCGCACCCTACAAATGACAACTGACTATAACCTTTTAGGAGATTCTTCGCTACACTCAGAATGACAAATAGTAGTAAGGTGCGCATTGCGCACCCTACAAGTAGTAGGTGCGCATTGCGCACCCTACAAATGACAACTGACTATAACCTTTTAATTTGCTCTGTTACCCAGTCAAAAGTTTCGATAACTTGCTTGAGTGCTGATTCATCTTGTAAGGTAAACAAAGCCAAACTCGGTGACCTTCTTTCCCCTGGTTCCGTAGGTAGCGATAGCCCGATCGAACTTAACTTATTTCTCAATTCCAGCCACTTTTCTTCCGCACTAAACGGAGGATGCGAACCGTAATTGTGAGCAGAAATCTCCATTTTGCCAGCAATATCAACGGTAAATAACTGATAGGGTTTTTTGCCTTTTCGATGCAAGTGGGCCACAAAGCCTCCGTAGGTGTCCCCCGTACCCCACTGAATATCTATTTCCGGTGCTTGATTTTTCACCCAAACGTAAATTTCTCTTGCCGTTTGCGCCTCTTCTGCGCCCCGTCTAGCCTTAAGTTCGGCAAAAAATGAAGATTCATCCCAGCGTCTTCTTTCGCGCGTTGCACTGGATTTTTTCTGCTGTGCTTCGGCTGTCTGACCGATGACTCTGGGAACCAAAGTTTTCAAACCATCTTCACTTACATATTGCTTAATTTCCAGGGCGAAAACTTCAACTGGGTCCATCTGTTCGTTGAGAAATTCCACCGCCCGGCGCATTTCAGCGGAAATCTCGTCAGCTACAAAAACTAAGCGAATTTTACCAGCTTGCAAATTAGTTTTAACTTTCTGCCAAAACTGGTCTTCATTAGCATCCGCACCGAGAAAATCTTCAAAGATCTGTTCGGGATCGCGGCCCCGATCGCGACAATTAGCTTCAAACAGAGCAATAATTGAATCGATCGGCCAATAAACTACTGCATTAGCAGCATAGTCGATCGACTGACCTAAAACTTTTTGTCGGAGAGCAGCATTAGGAGTGCGCCTGACATCCACCAAAGTAGGAATTGCATCTTGGTCGAGAAACAAATGATCCAGGGACCACTGGACGGCTGTTTCCTCATCGTTAGCCACTGTCACTTCCCGCGAAATTAACAGCCACTTCCGGGCTGTGGCCCGATCTATTTGGTCTCCAGCAATCAGATTAGGATAAGTTACAAGCAAGTCTTGTAACTGATCTTCCGAGTCGTAGGGCTGTTCCATCATTTCCACCAGCCTGTCGTCATCCTGAATCAGATAAATACCTCCAGCCATGCACATCCACCTACTTAATTTTTGATTTTTGATTGTTGATTTTTGAACAGTTAACTGTTAACTTTTGCAGTACCCTGAGCGTAGTCGAAGGGTCTGTTGTCTGTTAACCGTTAACTGTTAACACACTAATTAGTAATCAAGCCAGTAAATACTCGTTGTGCCGGCCCAGTCATGTAAATCCGCCCAGAAACTTCTGACCATTCGATTTGCAAAACGCCACCGGGGAGTTCAACCGCAGTTGTCCGATCGCACTTACCGGTCAACACCCCAGCCACCACAGTCGCACAAGCACCAGTCCCACAAGCTAGAGTAACACCTGCGCCTCTTTCCCACACCCGCATTTTTACATAGTCCGAATGTATCACTTGAATAAATTCTGTATTTGTACGCTGCGGGAATGCTGGGTGGTGTTCAAATTGAGGCCCGACAGTTTCTAAATCAATAGCCGAAACATCGTCTACAAAAGTAATGCAGTGAGGATTACCCATGCTGACACAAGTAACAGACCAAGATTTATCAGCTATTTCGATCGCCACATCTATAACTTTGGCATCTGGTGGGGCCAAAGTTGTCGGAATTTCCGCAGCCAGCAGTCGGGGAAATCCCATATCGACTTTAACCTGACCGTCCGATCGCAATTCCGGGCTAATCACACCAGCAGCGGTATGAATCCGGTAGAGAGTTTTCGCCTCTGAACCTTCCAAATCGGCGATAAACTTAGCCAAACAGCGAATTCCGTTGCCGCACATTTCCGGTTCCGAACCGTCGGAGTTAAAAATCCGCATCGTATAGTCAGTGCCATTTTGCCCAGGAAGAGCAAAAATTACGCCATCTGCACCGATCCCAAAATGTCGATCGCACAACACCACAGCCTGTTCTGGTGTTACCACAGGTTCAGAGGAGTGGCGGTTATCAATCAGAATAAAATCATTGCCCAGTCCGTGATACTTAGTAAACTCGATCGGCATAAAAACCTCTGAATGTTAAAACTGATTATAGGACTGGAGAATATGGTTTAAGGTGATATTTGACTATATTTTTCTGAACTATGTCTGAATTTGAGACCGGATTGCCCAGCGTTCGCCTAATACAAAGCTACATCAAAGAAAAACAACAGGTAGAACTAAAACTCCTTACCAACGACTTGCTAGTGGGCAGAATTTTTTGGCAAGACAATAACTGCATTTGCGTCCTCGATGCCTCAGAAAAACAAATTCTGATTTCGCGACAAGCCATTGCTTATATCAAAAGCAACGGGTGAGAGTGGGAGAGACTGAGAGTGGGAGAGACTGAGAGTGCCGTTGGTGTCAACTTAAGACTAAAACCCTCTGTCTCTCTCGCTTGTAGCCGAGTCTCGATCCCCCTAAATCCCCCTTAAGAAGGGGGACTTTGAATGCTCTTCCCCTTTTTAAAGGGGAGCTAGGGGGGAACGAGAGCCCCTCTTCCTTCTTCCTTCAATCCGTTACATCCGTTACATCCGTTACAGAATCCGTTGCCGAACTTCCCTCCCTAATCGCTAAACAGCTTTTCGCTAACTTGGGCGGTGACAAAAGGCAGTTTCACTACAGGTTGCAGAACCGGCCCGGAAGCCGTCCGCTGCATTAAGCCGAGTTCGTAGAAACCACCGCAGAGCAACAAGCGATCGCCCTCTTGCAAATCGGTACTTCCATCTGGCCAGCGAGTAAACTTCCCTTCTCGCCGGAGCGCCCGCACCTGCACCCCGTACTGACTCAGCAACTCCACCTCCGACAGTTTTTTGCCCGCCCAAGGACTGTTTGCTGGCAATCTCAGCCACTGACAAGAACTGTCGCCGGGGGGCACACCAATTTCCCCCTTCGCCAGCAACTCAAAACTCACAAGTTCTTCGGGCTCTCCGACTACCAACAAGCGATCGCCCGATTGCAAAGCTGTCTTACCATTGGGATAGTCAATTTCCTCGCCCTCTTTACGGACGATCGCCATAACACTGACCCCTGTCAACTGCCGCAAGTTAGTTTCTTCCAGAGTCATGCTAGCGATCGGAGAACCCTCCGGCAGATTGTACCAATCGCTGTTCATATCTCGAACAGCCACTTTCAAAGCCCGTGAAATAGCCGCATTTCCTCGCGCCGGCCGCAATTCCAGATAGCGGCTGCTGCGTATTTGCTGGACTTCCCGCCCAATAGCCATTGGCGACAAACCCATACCAGCCAGCAAGTGGGATGATAGTTCTAAACTAGCCTCGAACTCAGGCTGCACGACTTCCCAAGCCCCCAGTTGGTAAAGCAATTCGAGATCTTTATCTTGAGTCGCCTGTACGACAACATCTAAATCCGGGACTAATTCCAAAGCTCGCTTGAGACACAAACGAGTGCTCATGGGATCGGGAAGGGCGATCGCCATTGCTTTTGCTCGTTCCACCCCCGCAGCTTCCAATACGTGCCAACTGGCCGCATTACCATAAATATAGGGAATTCCCTGGGTTCTACACTCTTGAATTCTGCTTTCCGACTCGTCAATTACCACAACTGAACAGTTGCGACTTTGCAGCATTTTGACTAAATTTCTGCCAACTCGCCCGTAGCCACAAATCACAACATGATTTTGCTCCGGCAAAGTTTCAGCTATTTCGACAGGTTGAGATGTTTCGTCAAAATAGCGCTGAATTGGCCCAAAGTTTTCCGCCCAATTCAACAACTGTGGCACGCTTCTCAATACAAATGGTGTCAGTACCAGAGTAACTGCTGTTGTTCCTAAAATTAATAGGTAAACGTTTCGCGAAACCAGTCCTAATGCTTGGCCGGAACTGGCGAGAACAAAGGAGAATTCTCCAATTTGAGCTAAGCCCAAACCTGTGATTAATGCTGTTTTTAGTGGATAGCCAAACAGTCGGACGATCGGCGTTACGATCAAGAATTTGCCGACAAATACTAAAAATACCAATCCCAGGATTAATTCTAAATGGTTCCAGAGAAACACCGGGTCAATTAACATTCCGATGGTGACAAAAAATAGGGATGCAAAAATATCTCGCAAAGGCTCAACATAAGTTAGAGTTTGGTCAGCATATTCCACCTCCGAAATCATTAAACCCGCCACAAATGCGCCCATCTCGATCGAGAAACCCAAATATTCAGTCAGCAGCGCAATCCCCAAAGCCAAAACCACAACTCCCAGCAAAAACAGTTCCCGACTCTCTGTTCTAGCCAGATAGCGCAGCAACTGTGGTACAATCCAAATTCCCGCAACTACAGCACCCGCAGCAAATAAACTAATCCGCAGCAGGGCTAAGGCGATCGTCATACCAATGGCTTCTGCTGGCTGATTGAGGGCGGGCAAAACTGCTAGCATTAGTCCCAATGCTAAATCCTGAACTACCAATATTCCCAGCATTACTTGACCGTGAGAAGTACCCGCTTCATTGCGTTCCATCAAGCACTTCAGTACAACTGCGGTTGAGGAGAGTGACAGAATTGCTCCTAAAAACACGCCTTGGGGCGGTGATTCTACCCAGCCCATAGCCAAGGAAATGAAAGTAGTAATGGCGATCGTCAGGACAATTTGCAAGCCCCCCCCGCCCAAACTAATCGCTTTAACTTTCTGGAGTTCAGCGAAAGAAAATTCCACTCCCAGAGCAAATAACAGAAAAGCAACACCGAATTCAGCCAGGGTGTCTACCTGAATTAATTCTTTAATCAGCCCCAAACCTGCCGGCCCAACTACGATCCCTCCCAGGAGATAGCCGAGAATTACCGGCTGTCGCAAAAGCGATGCAAACAGTCCTCCTGCTGCGGCAGCAGCGAGAACTAGAACTAAGTCAACGATCAGTCGGAAGTCTTCT
>Ga0316608_1000385_pt1 | contig 21921 bp, 18 predicted proteins | sample MIS2016152B_MG_FD_207673 | JGI IMG/M metagenome (GOLD analysis project Ga0316608, IMG submission 207673) | Microbial mat bacterial communities from Middle Island sinkhole, Lake Huron, Michigan, United States - MIS.2016.152B | ecosystem: Environmental > Aquatic > Freshwater > Lake > Sediment...
GGAAAAAACTTGAATAGGCAAGTTTTGTATGTGCCTTTTCGAGCCGATCGCCTTTCTGCATGGATTGACAACTTGCGCTACAATAGAGTTAGGATTGTGGGATTCGGTCCCATGAATTCGACAGACGCAAATACCAGAAAAGCTCTATCTAAGCTGACAAGTGCCGAGGGCCCGCTGGAACCAGTTTTCGGGAAAGATTTTAAGACTAAATCAGTGTTATATCGCTTGAAAAATTAAAATATATCAGTTATAATGAATCTCGATAAAACTGTATTTTCAATTATTGTTCCAACCTACGCTCGTCCTGAAAAATTGACGGCGTGTCTCCAGTCTTTTGTTAAACTTGAATATCCGCGCGATCGCTTTCAAGTAATTGTCGTCAACGATAGCACCGAAATATCTATAGAAACAACAGTTGCTCCCTTTCAAAATCAGCTAAATCTCACACTTTTAACACAACCCAATTCAGGCCCCGCAACAGCACGAAATACTGGAGCTTTTGCCGCCGAAGGCAAATTTTTAGTATTTACAGACGATGATTGTACTGTTGCGCCAGATTGGCTGCAAATTCTCGAAACTCGATTCGCCAAAACACCAGACTGTTTAATCGGAGGTCGAACTGTTAACGCACTTCCCGATAACATTTATTCTACGGCCAGCCAGCAACTAATTGATTACCTTTATAGTTACTACAATGCTATTCCCGATCGCGCAAAATTTTTCACTTCCAATAATTTTGCCCTTCCGGCTGATGCTTTCCAAAAAATCGGCGGTTTTGACACAACTTTTTCCTTAGCGGCTGGAGAAGACCGGGAATTTTGCGATCGCTGGTTACAGTCTGGCTATGGCGCGGTCTACGCTCCCGAAGTTATAGTCTATCATTCCCACGAGCTCACACTGCACAAATTTTGGAAACAACAATTCAATTACGGTAGAGGAGCTTTTTTGTTTCAGCAAATTACTGCTAAAAGCGCTGCTAATACCAAACTGCAACATCCGTCATTTTATCTCAATTTGCTCACTTATCCATTTTCTCAATCTTCTGGTATTCAAAAGCTATTAATTGCAGGATTGTTTTTAGTTTCACAGGCAGCAATTGCAGCGGGATTGTTCTGGGAAAAGAACATTCATAGGTCGTAAGATTAAATGAACCGCGAAGGCGCAAAGGAAGAGAAGTCAGAGAAAGAAGAAGATGCTGTTCAGACTTCGCCCTGGCGGATGCGCGGTTTAATCATTAAAAACCCGGTTGATTGGCCGGTGCGTAAGTCATCAGATTAAATAAACCCGTGTTCTGCTAAAAATTCTGGGGTAATGCCTGCCAAACTGTTAATTGCGGGGGTTTCTTCCCAGGGTTCTGGATGCTGTTTAGAGCCGCCGCTACGGAGAAATTTTGCGACGTATTTGGCGAGAATATCTGCTTCTAAATTAACTAAACTTCCTGGCTGCAAATAGCGCAGGTTTGTCTCATCAAAACTGTGGGGAATCACGGCAACTTCAAACCAATTGCCGTCAGCATCGCAATCTGCCACAGTCAGGCTGATGCCATTGACGGCGATGCTGCCCTTGGAAACAAGGTAAGGTGCAATTTGATGTTTCCATCCTGAATTGGCTGTTGCTGGGGCAGTAAACCGCATTTCCCAGGCGTTGGCGGTTTGGGTGGATGTGGCTAAATTGCCGATCGCATCTACGTGCCCGGTAACAAAATGTCCGCCTAACTTGCTACCGGCACGCAGTGAGGTTTCTAAGTTGACGGAAGCATCGGGGAATGCTCCGAGATTACTGCGGCGAAGGGTTTCGGGGGAAGCGATGGCGACAAAACCCTGCGGCAAAACGGACACTACTGTTAAACACACGCCATCTACCGCTACACTATCGCCGATCGCCAAATCTTGTAAAATCAGGTGTGAGTTGCTTGAGGTACAGGAAATCTGAAAACGGTCGTTTCCGATCGACTTGAGCTTTCCCAGAGATTGAATTAGTCCTGTAAACATCGGTATTTTCTAGTATTTCGATCGCAGATTGACATCAAATCACGGGCAAAAATCAGCCAGACTTAGGATCTCCCTTGTGATCCTTGCCGTCTTACCTCTTACAGGAGATTATGACGACCCCGATCTATTGTAGATTCAGACGAAGATAGAGGCATACTGGATTCAGGTCATGTTTATGCCTAAGTTCTCCACCGCCTTACGGTTTCTTAATTCTACGAGGCCGATCGAATGATTGAAATGAAAGTCGCTGGAATTGCTTTAGATGCAGCCACGCGCAGTCCTATTGTTTTATTGAGAGACGCTACAGAGCGACGTGCTTTGCCTATTTACATCGGTCAGGAGCAGGCAAAAGCTATTATCGGCGCTTTGGAAGGCCAGAAGCCTCCTCGACCTTTAACTCACGATTTAATGGTCAATTTCTTAGAGGCCTGGAATGTCACCTTGGAGCGAATAGTTATTCACTCGCTGCAAGATAACACTTTCTATGCCGTGCTGATCCTCCGCCAAGGAGAAGTTAAAAAAGAAATCGATGCCCGGCCCAGTGACGCGATCGCCCTGGCCCTGCGGACAAACAGCCCCATCTGGGTGATGGAAGAAGTCGTAGCTGACGCTTCCATACCGGTCGATCGAGATGCTGATGAGGCCGAACGCAGAGCTTTCCGGGAATTTATATCAAATCTCCGTCCAGAGGATTTGATTAAAAGAGGTGGCTTCAGTCCAGACGAAGCCGGTCACTGAGCGTAGTCGAAGTGCGAGTGAAAGTTAACTAAGCTACTTATCGCAACCCGATCGGCAGTTAGGACGTTTTTAATTGCTGAAACCCATTGATTTTATTACCCGATCGCATCGACTTCTTCCTTCAACATCTGCTATATGCGCTATCGAAGGTTTGGCAAAACCCACCTAAATCAGTCCGTGTTTTCCTTGGGAACTATGCGCTATTTGGCTTCTGAGGAAACGGCCTGCCAGACTGTACAGCAGGCTGTGTCTCTGGGCATCAATCACCTAGAAACCGCCTCTGGTTATGGTTGCAGCGAGGAATATCTCGGCGCGGCCCTGTCGGCTGGCTTTTTTGTGGATCGATCGCGCCTGTACGTCACCACGAAAATTGCCCCAACTCCCGATGCTGATGCAATGGAGCGCTCCATCGATCAGTCCCTAAAACGCCTGAATTTAGACTATATCGACTGTCTGGCAATTCACGGTTTGAATACTTGGGAACAGCTTGGGATTATTCAGGCAGAAACAGGCTGCATGAAATCCGTCCAAAAAGCTGTTGCCGATCGCAGAATTCGGCACGTCGGCTTCTCCACTCATGGCCCATTAGAGCTAATTCTGGCAGCTATCAATACAGATTTGTTTGAATTTGTCAATCTGCATTATTACTATTTTTTTCAGCGCAACGCCCCGGCTATTGAACTAGCTAGCCAAAAAGATCTGGGCGTTTTTATTATTTCCCCGGCAGACAAAGGCGGGCAACTCTACAAGCCGCCGGAAACCCTGAAACAATTGTGTCTGCCTTTCTCGCCCCTAGAGTTGAACTATCGGTTTTTATTGAGCGATACTAGGATTACGACTTTGAGCGTGGGGGCTGCAAACCCGATGGAATTAGAGGAGCCACTCAGATATTGCGATCGCGACTTTCCCCTCACACCCGACGAAATCGCTGCATTCGATCGCTTAGAATCTGGTATGACATCCCATTTAGAAACAGACAAATGCAGCCAATGCTATGCCTGTTTACCCTGCCCAGAAAACATCCACATTCCCGAAATATTGCGACTCCGCAATCTCGCCGTCGGCTGCGACATGACAGACTTTGGCAAATACCGCTACGCCATGTTTGAAAACGCCGGACATTGGTTTCCGGGCAACAAAGGTAATCGCTGCACCGATTGTGGCGAATGTTTACCCAGGTGTCCCGAAAAGTTAGATATTCCGGCACTGCTGAAAGATACTCACCAGCGGCTGGGCGGCAAATCAGGGCGGCGGTTGTGGGATTGAAAAAAAACTGGTTTCTCCTAAAAATTCGATCGCGTTTACCACCAAATACTGCACAGAAACTTGGTTTTTGGCTTCCCAGGCTTAAGCCTGTCCTGATTATTATAGGGGCGGATTTGCGAGATTATTAGTTTCCCACATAAATGGTTGGTAAAACCTGCCCCTACGGGAAATATATAGCCTTTCTCAGTAACATGAGGTACGCTTCGGGCAAGCGGGCCGAAAAGCATAGGGCCGAAAAGCATACCTCACTTTCTTGAGAACCGCTATATATGAAATAAAATAATTATGAAATACGATATTTGCCCCTACAGGTGTTACTGGAAGAGTTGCACTTTTACAAAAAGTTTATTTCTGTGCCTAATTGCTGGTTCTACTTGGCTTCTTGCCTTGCCACAGCAATCTGTGGCTGCATTCCCCCAGCAGCCTCTGTGCCCCACGGGTGACGTTGCCAACTTCCCAGCACCTCCGCTTTCGCAAACTCAAAAGAGTGTTCCGAGTCTGTGGCGGGCTCAAAAAGAATTTGGTGGAAAATTACTCGATCGCTGGTTTGTCGATCCGAGCGATACTTGGGTAATTCTCATAGTCAACCGCCAACTTTGGAGTTTACTCGACTATATGGAACGGTATCAGTTTGTCAACCGCTTCGGTAATGTTGCTAACAAATATGGATACAATATGCGAGTGTGTAACCGTCAAGGCAATGCTTTGGCTGTTTACTCTTGCAATGCCTCTAGACTAAGCTGTCGCATCGATTTAGATTCTTTATCAAATCCGGGTATTCGACGAAGGCAAAAGCTATTTTAGTTCGCGTCCCGGCTCTGACTGGGAAGGCCTTTCACTCTTGATATGTCTCCATTAAAATGAGCCAGTAATTGGGAGGAAGCAGAGCCGAAGGATATTCATTACCAGGCTCCGCCTGGTAACGAGAAACAAGGGGATTTTACCCCTACTTTAACTCTTAACAAGTTGCCGCATTTCTTGCCAGTGCGATCGATATTGTGCAATCCCAGCATCCCCAAAAGGCAGCATAAACTCGCTCTGAGCAAGAATCTTGGCATCCGGGAACAATACAGGATTAGTCCGAACATCTGCCGGCAAATTCTCAGGTTTCATGCCGACAATTATCGGCGAACTAGCCTTACTCAGCAAAGACAATTGAGGAGCAATCGCAGGTTGCAAACAAAAATCAATCCATTTTTCTACTAAAGGCACTTGATTTCCAGACGCTGGTTCTACCCACAAATCAGTCCAAAGTGCCGTTCCAGAAACAGGAATTACCACGGCGATATCCTTCTGAGTTTGCAACAGCGGCAGCACATCACCAGAGGAACCGACGGCTAACCAAGTATCACCTAAAATCACAGGTTGTAGATAAGAGTCGGAACTATAAAGTTTAACTTGCTGATGTAATTTGGTGAGTTCTTCTTTGAGATTGGGAACTTTATCTAACTGCTGGGTATTGTAAGATTTTCCCAATTTTTTTAAAGTTAAACCAATAACTTCTCTAGCATTGTCTGGTAGAGAAATACGATCGCGCAATTCCTCACGCCACAGGTCGCTCCAATCTTTGGGAGTCCACCCCAAAGCCTTAAATTTGTCAGTTCGATAAGCAATTACTGTAGTTCCCCAGCGGTAAGGTACACCCCAAACTTTACCTTTAGCATCTAACAAACCCTCATCGTTTCGCGTTACCAATTTTCGCCATCTTTCGGGCAATTTTGACCAATTAGAAAACTTCGCTGCTTCGATTGGCTTAATCAATTTTTGTCGAATTGCCAAAGTTAGCCAGTAATCTCCCAGCATCACCAAGTCAGCTTGATTTTTTGTTTCGGGAAGCCGTTTCCACTCCTGCAAAAGGGCGAACAATTCTTGTAATTGCCATGACTGCGTTACCTGCAAAACCGGAGACGGCTTTGAATCCCGGCTAAACTTACTTACCAGTTGGCCCGGAACAGCATTTTTGAGCGATCGAATTTTTAGAGTTGGCTTCGAGTCGCACCCAGCCGCCAATTGACTTAAAGTTAGGGTAGCTGCCCCCAGTAGTAAAGACCTTCGTTTCACTTGATCTGATGTGCTTTTCTCAATATTGACCGATCGTACTAAACTTACCATTGATCCACCCACTTCTGCCTTTTTGCCCTCGCCTTCCCCTTCCATTTGACCTAGTTTGGCCTCCTGTCGAGCGATCGACCAAATCTGTGTTATATTTATTAATATGTATCGCAAATAACAGTGCAGTCATCTCCCGCTCCTTCGACTCGCCCATCAAATCGATGAGGTCGATCGCAAATCTAGCGGAAAAAGTAAACTACTACGCATATAAATGCGATCGAGCAGGGGCAAAGGGAGAATTGGAGCAGCGGAAACGCTCTGATGCTTCGTCCACATTTCGACTCCGCTCAATGCACCGCAAAATCAGTTAAATACTAAGAGAGAAATGCGCGACAACTTAATCGGTAAAAACGGATAAATTTATGGCTCTGAATGCTAAAAGCATCAGCGAGATCAGATTTTTCCGGGTGTCTCTTCGCCTTTCTCTTCCATTAATAAATCTACCGTCAGGATTCAGGACACAACATTAGCCTCAAAAATTAAATAATTTAGTGATAAATCGCAGTTGTGCAAACCGTTGCCTAAAATAAAAGATCTAAATTAGGACACAAAGGATGATTGTATGGAAGCACTCCGACAACAAGTTACAGCATTGACTCAACAAGTCGATGCCCTCTGCAAACTCATAGAAAACCTGAATGCAAAGCTATTGGAGTCAGCCAACGAGACTAAGCTAGCCCAGCAGCATAAAGACTGCTCCCGAAAGGAAGCAACTGACAAAACCTCCCCCTATCCAAGCTACAGAAATCTCGACGCGATGCTGGAACACAAAGACATACTCTTAGATGACGGCTACTTCGACAAGAATTATCAAAGCCTGGAAAAAGAGCTGACAGCAGATATTAAAATCCAGCGTCTCTCAGCTCAGTTAACAGCAGCTTACAATCGAATTGCCGCCTTGGAAGAACAGTTGCTCGCCAAAAGAATGCACTCGCAACAGGTAGGTGGCTCTAATTAAACATGGCTACCGGGGAGCGGGCATTAATTCTGGAAGAAATATAAGTTACGTTTATTTCTGCAACAGCGCGTCTGAAATTTGAATTTTTAATTTCTAATCTTTAATTTCACAGCGATCGGCTAAGGCTTCAACTGCTTGGAGGAGTTGAGTAGGACTCCAATTTGCAGCGATCCCGCTGGCGATCGCACAACTTCCGGCGCCCACCCCTTCCTTTACAAATCCGCGATCGTAAGCTTGCAATTGGGGGTAGCGAGACCCAGCAAAACTTAGCTGTGCCGCCAACAGAGGCACCGCGCCGACCTCACGAGCGAGTCCTACCGTGTCCCCTGTGGGGTCTTCGGCTACCCAGCGCGTAGTCCCCACCGTAACTTGTTCTGGATGCCATACAAGAGCATATTCGCGGGCGATCGCCTCCATCAAAGCGTACACTGCCAGCATCTGGGTGCCGCCAGCTAGCATCACGCCGCAAGTTCGACTCGCGGCGATCGCCATTCCCGCCGTTACTACCTGCATCGGATCGCCCACCGCAGCCACCAATTCGAGAGGAGACATTTTTTTCCCCCCAATTTCCCAGCCAGAAATGTTGAGTCCCGCTGTCACCGTAGCCAATTTTTGAGCATGATTGCACTGAGGATGAGAACTATTAACCTTCCCCGCCGCCGCGATCCCCAAACCCATTAATACCGCCAAAGCAGTAGTCGTTCCCCCAACTACGCACTCCCCTAAAATTAAATAGCTACCATTAGTTAAAGCCGCCAATTTATCTCCCCAAATTAATCCTTGTTTCAGCAAATGTTTGACTGTTTCGAGTTCTAAAGCATTCCCAGAAGTGAGACACTTGGCGGGAGTGCCACCCAAATCGATCGCAGGTACGGGAGGTGGGAGGGGCAAACCAGCATTAAATAGGTAACAAGGAATATCCAAAGCCTCGACTACAGCGCGAGAGATCAGTACCGGGGAAGCACCAGCTTGTAGAGGCGGTAAAGGATATTGGGGATGATTTTGGGGGCCATTATACAAAAATTCTGCATCGGCCAAACAAGTAAATTGGCGATCGTGCGGCGTTGCTCCTGCTGCTGAAATGCCCGGAATCAAGCCAGTATCTGTAAACCCTAAAATGCAGGCAAATATCGGTTTTCTTCCCCGATAGCGTTCCAGCCACCGCTGGCCCTGTTCGATTTGCGTATAAATACCAATCATAGTTAGTCAAATGGGTAATCGGTCATCGGTCATCGGTCATCGGTCATCGGCGATCGGTAATCGGTAATAAAAAACGATTTAGTTGTCTGGGAGACAAGGATAAAAAATTTTTTCCCCATTCCCCATTCCCCATTCCCCATTCCCAATTCCCAATTCCCAATTCCCCATGACCCATGACCAATTCCCAATCACAAATAACTTATAACTATTCTTCGTAATCAATCAAAACTTGTACCCAGTTTGGCGGGCGCGGAATCGGATTTCCCAAACGATCTAACAGCAGCAAAGCGACTAAATGCACCACAAATAAATAGATAATATTGTTGACCAAAATCATCGCGGCGGCGATCGCCCCAATGGCGCTCAAACTCGGCACACTCAGCCAGCCCAGCTTCACAAACACCCATTCCACCATCTCTGTAACTTGCGCGGTTACGTAAACCCAGAGATCTTGACCCACCAAAGCTGACAGCAGCCAAAACCGAAAAAAGAAGCCAATAGTGCCAATCAGGGCACCCACACTAATAGAAAAAGACCAACTCGCTTTCCGCCGCCAAAGTCCTCCCAGTACAACTCCCATAATTCCAAAAGGCATTACATATAAAATGCTGCGCGTCGGGCCCATGAGTACCGACAGCAGCAAACCGGAAACTAAAGCTGACATCCAAGCAGCGCGGTTTCCCCAGCGCAGGTAGACAAGGGCGATCGGCACCGGGAAAAAAACCCGCAGCAAAGGGCCTAGTGGAAAGTAATAATTTACTAGCCAAATCAAGCTAGCGGTACTTGCCAAAAATGCCGTTTCTACGAGCCTCAAAGAGTCTGACTCCGTAGCGTTTGTGGGGGAATTTGGATTTGTGCGATCGGCTGAAATAGCTGAAATAGCGGGGGCTTCCCCCTGAGTATTTGTACTGGGTGAACTGCTCGAATTAGACGGGGAATCTGCTGACAAGAAATCACTCATCCGATTTTAGATTTTAGCTCTGAGATTTGAGATTGGCAAACTGCTGGCTGTTAGCGGTAATTTATCTGTTTTTTTGACATTAACCGCTAACATTCGCAGCAGCCCGATCGATGAAACACTATTCTTTTTCCTGCTTAACTTCCTGAATGACAAAAACCGAGCAAGATGCGTGGTGAACAACGTAATTGCTAACGCTGCCGAGAAAAGCTTCTGCCAGCCCTGTGCGGCCGCGCCTCCCCAATATGATTAAATCAGCGCCCCAATTTTGGGAATATTCACAGATACAATGCCCCGGATCGCCGTCGATTTTAGAATCAAATTCTACCTGTAATCCCTGCTTTGCTGCTTCGTCGCAGTAATTTTGCAGCAAACTCTCAGCCTGTTTTATATCCCTTTCCAGCCGCAAACTTTGAGCTTGATAAGCTTGATCCATTAACTGCACATTCATGCCCAAATCTACCGGAATTGGCACTGCCGACTCGCCCAGGGAGTGGATAGTAACGCAGTGAAATAGCATCACAGAAGCTTGATTAGCCAGAGCTAACTCTAAAGTTTGGCTGAAGACGCGGTGGCCCAGTTCCGAATCATCTACAGCAGCGAAAATTTTCTTAAAACTCACAGCTTTACCTCAGTCAAAAAAATATTAATCTCAGTTAACAGAGAGTGCCTTTGGAACTTTGACCGTCGTTCATTCCTGAAAGACTAAGCAAGAATAACATCTATTTACTAATTACTTGAATTAGTCGTCAGTCTCTCTTTTCCCTGGAAGAATAGATGATAGAAACACGGTCTATGTCTCCACCCTTAAGGGTTAAACGAATCGCACCTCTATTTCTAATATTATATCCTCAAATGTTGCCATCGCTGGTTTTTTTTTCGCTAACCCCACCCAAATTAATGATGATGGGTGGGGACTGGGGCCCGCGATGTAGTTCTCAATTGCCAATAATCCCTCAGACTTTTACACTTTTTTACACTAGGAGGCGCTCCAGGGCGTGCAGGTCAGGAATGCACAGAACGTCACGTTCGCGCTGAATACTTCCTTTTTTTTCCAGCTTGCTGAGTACCCGCGTGACGGTTTCGCGAGCTAGCCCGCTGAGGCTGCTCAATTCTCGGTGTGGCAAGTTGGGAATTTCTGTACCTCCTGTTGACATAATTTTGCCTTGCCCCTCGGCCAAAAACAAGAGAATATCTGCGACTCGCGAGGTACTATCCGACTCTCGCAAGCGCAGGCGACGATTGACTTGCCGCAGCCGACGGGCCATCAGTTGAGCCAGCCGAATGCCTGCGAGGGGCTCGGTGTGAATTAGCTGTACAAAATCCTGAGATGGCATATTGCCGATCAGCGTCGGAGCTAGGGTGATCACATCTGTCGATCGCGGTGCTTCTTCGAGCGCAGCCATTTCCCCGAACAGTTCTCCTTTGCCCAAAATATTGAGCGTTACTTCTTTTCCATCTAGGTTGTAGGTGCGAATTTTCACCCAACCGTCCAATATGAAATACACTGATGTTCCCCAGTCATTTTCCAGCAAAATCACTTGATTTGCCGGATGGCTGCGGGTAACGATGTGGACAGTCGCTCTCTCGATTACAGGAGCGGGCAAGCCCGCAAAAAAAGGAGTAGATACTATCAATTGATTTATATTGGAATTCGGATCTCGGGTGTTAAAGCGGTCTTCCATGAGGCCATCATTTTAATTTATGCGCTGGTGCTGCGCTGGGCAGTTAGAAATAGCTGGCAGCTGAGTCATTGGATTTGAGATTTGAGATTTGAGAAACAAGGATCTCAAATCGGCAATTTTACCTCTCAAGTTTTGCGGTTAAAGGTCGATTCAGGGAATTAATAGCCTAAAGCTGTGATTGCGAGCTATAAACCAAAAATTATACCATAAAATTTGCTCTCCACACCAGCGATCGAAGTCGGAGTGAGAAACTTTGAGCAAATGGTCAGGGAGGAGCTACAGCTACTGGAGGCGAAGTTTCCAGAAACCGCTCATAGCACCCCCCAAATCATTGTACCATTAATGTCTACCCATAAATAAAGCTCACAAGCTATGATTAAGGCTGAGTAGAGGTCAAAAACCCACCGCGAACCCCTGCGGGTCGAGTTGGGGCTTGAACAACAGTCGTGGTATAGTTGAGCGGATTTCGCTCCCGCGTCCTTGACCAGATTGCTTGGGGTAGGAGAGGAGTCGGCAGAGACTTAAAAGTCTCTGAAGTTTGTGATAAAATCGTTGGCAGAAAACGCCCCAACCCTGGAATCAAAGAATTCCCTGTTAGGGGCAATAGACAGTTATGGATAGATTCTAGACAGCAGGTTCCGCCCTTGAATTCTCAGAAGTACAAAATTCAAGCACTGATTGCTGAGATTGACGAGGTACTCAGCAAGCCCGTACCCAGGTTGCCTTGGACGGGTTCGATGGATACTGTCCATCAGCGTCAGCTTTTAGAGCGTGTTCGCACCTATCTGGTTTCGCCAGACTCAAACCTAGTTGCCGACAAAGAACCCTCAAGCAGCCCAACAGTCCGCCCGGAAGTAGTGGGAGTAACGGAAGCGACAGCCGCTACTAACCAGCAAGCGGTAGACCAAATCTTGCTGGCTGTAACCGGAGAAATCAGCCACCTGCGGGAGGATCTGATTCAGCCTCTCCATGAAGATATACAAGCTCTACGGCAGGAGCAGGAAGCTCTAGTTCAAGAAATTCAACAGTTGGAAGCAAAACGGCAGCAGCAACAATCCTTAGCTCAGCAACAAGCAAACCAACAGCAAATCATTGCGGAATTTTTGCAGGCGTTGACGATCAGCTTGCAAGAAACTCTCGCTCGCGGTGTATTCCCAATTCCCGGAAGTGTGGAAAATCAGTGGTTCCCGGGCGCTCAGGCGATCGCTCTGGATCAGGCATCGGACAAGTCCCGAATTGAGCCGAACCAACAAACCAACGGAGAACAAGGGGAGATGAGGGCGATCGAGCAGATTGACAGCAAGTTGCAACTGTTCCAAGCTGATGTCGATCGCCTGATGACGGGGCTGGATTCGAGGATGAGTGTTGTGTTCGAGACATTGGAAGCAAATCTGCTAAGTTATCAAGAATCCTTGAGCCAGGGAATCGAAAAAATGCACGGCTTGGGCCAGCAGAGCGAGGTGATGTTCGCGGCTTTGGTCAACCACTTGGCTGCACAGTTGGGGCGAGAAGCTTCTTCCTACGTGCAGCAGCCGCTCGACACTTCGACTACGCTCAGTGACCGCCTGTCCACTAGAGAAAGTGCAACCTCAACCGCTGGCGATCGCACCCCAGCCAGTCCGCTGCTGCCAAATCCGGCCGAGTCTGAGTCAACACTTCGACTACGCTCTGTTACCGCCGCAGAGGCTCCAATTCCAAATGCACAAGTCGAAAGTGAAAATCTCCCCAGGAGTCAATTTAGAGAACAAGAAAAACTCCCCTACGCCGGAACAGAAATGTCTCCGCAATTCGGACAGTTAAGGCGCGATCGCGACCGGGCTCAATTGCTGATCTCGCTGCCGGATTTGGCAGAAGATTTGTTCGGTGATGAGTCTTTGGGATCAGGAGCCACAACTCCGTCCCCGGGGGCTGAGTCGGAAGTTGAGTTGGCAGAAACTGGTGAAGATGTTGAGGATTTGTACGCGAGTGTCTTTCTTTTTTTATCGCGAGGAGAGGAAGTCGCCGAACTAGAACTCGAAGACTTCCCGATCGAAAATACCGAAAATGCTGCCGACCTAGAATTGGTGGAATCTCAAACTTCGCCAGAATATGAAACTTCTGAACCGTTAATTGCTGCCGACCTAGAATTGGTGGAATCTCAAACTTCGCCAGAATATGAAACTTCTGAACCGTTAATTGATCCGGGGGATTTTTTCGCAAATCTGCTGGATGAAGACTTGTCCGTAGAAGATGTTCAAGGGCGTGAAAATTCAGACTTCGTAATAGCTAATTCTGTAGAGGAGGATCTAACTTTAGATACAGAAGATTTATTTGAGCCGGAAGTTGCAGGATTACCTCAAGTTTCAGCACCGTTAACCTCAACATCCGAGCCACAACTCGACCTCGAAGAGCGAAAAAATCAAGAAATAGCGCCCAACAATCCGGCTGGGAGCGACAGTGCTGTGACCCAGCAATTCCGAACTTTACCGCCTCCTCCGCCACCGCCGCCCGCTTTCAGAACTGCGCCATCAACTACCTCGACCCGCCCTGATGCTCCGCCCGGTGTGCCTTGTGCTGGGGAGGTTCAAACTGGCGAGTTAGGGGCTGTGGCGCAGCGACTAGATGATGCTTACATCCAAGCTTCGCCGGAGGAAGATTTGCTGCCGATCGCGAGATCAGAGGAGCTCCTCGATCGAACTCTAAATTTGGACAACAATACTCTGCAACAGTTGGAGGCAGACCTCTACAGTATGGAGGGAGCGGAAAATCCGATCGAGAGGCGATCGCCACCCTCAGTCCCCCTCAACTCGCAACAGTTGACCGATTCCCCAGACGGGAATCCAGAAAACCCGCCCTTCGATCGCCATAACGGGCAGGCTGCGGAAGAATTCGCCACTCTGGATGATTTGTTTGCTCATGTGTTAGAAGCCTCATCAGACGAAGATGAAACTTTGAGTTGGGAAGAGGAGCTAGATGCAGAGTTGTTTTCATCCAGCGAAGCATCAAGCCTCAGCCTAGACGAGATTTTGGTGAGTTTGAGTCAGACAGAGAACCCTCTCATGAATTCTCCAAACCAAGAGTCAGAAACCGCAGAGGAAACAAACGCACCGCAGTCAAATTCTGGGGAAATTCAAAAAAAAAACCTAATTTCGACAGAAACTAAAGCAGAAGTTATTCAGGGGAAAAACGAGTTAGCAATTCCTCCGCAACCAGATGCTGATGGTGTCGCAGCGGTTTTATCGATCGGGAAAACTCTGACGAATGACTCAGACCGATCGCCCTCTTTATTCTCTACAGCTCACCCCCAGGAACTAAGGAGATCTAACTGGTATTTGGGCATAGATTTCGGTTCAACAGGGCTTTCAGCAGCTTTGCTCGATCGCACAACCCGCCAGGTGTATCCGATTTATTGGGAGGCAAGACGGGATGGCGGCGCACCGCAGGATGGAGATTCTGAGGTCTGTGGCGTCGCACTGAGCGTAGTCGAAGTGTTCGACTACGCACGCGCCTACCGTGGTTCGACTACGCTCACCAACCGTGGTTCGACTACGCTCACCAACCGTTGTCGGATTCCGTCGGTAGCGGTTCTGGAAGACTCAGCTAATTCCAGTGACTCCCGACAAGCAGCAACATCTGCTGGGCAGTTTTTACTGCAAAATTTTAAATTGCTGTTAAAGGTGGGGATTCCCGATCGCTCTGAGGCGGATGGGATGTACGAGCCGGTGTTTCAATTGTCCCAGGATCGGGCTGTGTCGATCGCCTGGCCGCTGCAAGGTTTGCGGGCGCTGCTGGCTACTTTGGCTGGTTCTGTGAAAAGCAGTATTCAGCCGCCAACTGACGCGGATTCTGCAACCACAGGGCATCAGGAAGGGTTGCTAGTTCCTAATTTAATCTGTAGGGCTTGCGGTTTCGAGGATCAGTCCACTCTTGATGCGGCGCTGGAAGACTTACAGGGCGTAATTTTGGGGACTCCCGCCAATTGGTCGGATGCTTATCGGTTTAATCTGCGCGAGGCGGTTTTGGGTGCGGGTTTGGTGGGGGATAGTTCGCAAATTTTTGTGGTGGAAGATGCGATCGCCACTTTGCTTTCGGCTGTGACAAATCTTAATTTAACACCGGGGCGATCGGGCGAATCGATCGCGGACGATCGCGTGGTTCGACTCCGCTCACCAACCAGCACGGTGGCGCTTGACGAACAATCATTGATCGGAGGCACACTAATTCTGAATGCGGGTGCGGCGACAGTGGAATTAGCATTAGTTGACTTGCCGGAAAATATGCAAGATTTAACCTATGCTGATTTTACTTGCCAAAGTTTTGCTTATGCAGGCAATGCATTCGATCAGGATATCATCTGTCAGTTGCTGGCGGTTTTTTGTCAAAGAATGTTGTCAAAGAGTGAAACATTTGGAATGTCGATCGAATTGCCGCGCCCCGGACATCCAGATTTACCAAGTCGCTATCAATTACAGCAACGGTTGCAGAGTTCTGAATATGGTCTGCAATTGTTGGAAGCAGCGAGACATTTGAAAGTGATTTTGCAACATCAAGAAAGCTTTGTTTTGGAACTTGGTCAGCAGCGCCTGGAAGTGAAGCGACGGGATTTGGAAAAACTGGTTTTGGTGCCTTTTGTGCAGCAGTTGAACCGCGAATTGAATGCTTTGCTAAGCCGTGTTGGAATGTCGCCGGTGGGGATCAATCAGGTTATTTGTACGGGGGGAATGGGCTCTTTACCCTCCTTGGCTCGCTGGTTGCGGCAGAAACTTCCGAATGCACAAATAATTAAAGACCCAGAAATGGATGCAGCAGGAGAGGTTTCTCTAGTACAGAATGCTGGATTGAACAGCACTGATTTTAATTTAGTATGTTCTCAGTATGTTGTCAAAGAGGTCAGTCGAGTTGCTTGTGGTTTGGCGAGTTTGCCACTCTATCCTCAAATTTTAGATGTGTCGCGGCAGCAGTACAGCGACTTTTTCCTGCTGTGGGAATTAATGCAGGTTCTCGGAGAGGAAACTTTGAGCTTTGAGGAAATTGTGCAGTTATTGGAGCGCCAGGGCGTTAATACCCGCACCTGCGAGGCCCGGCTGCTGGGGATTTTGGAGGGGAGAAGGCAGGATGCACTTTTGCCGACTGAGGAAGATTTAATGCTGCTGACGGAGGAGTCGAGGCAAAATCCCTATTGGGAGGCAATTTCCGCTGCGCCGCTGTTCTTTAGTATGTTTTCAAAGAGTGTCGATCGAGGTTTTCGATTGAATGTCGAACACGCTTCTATTGTCCGCGAATATTTAAGCAAACTCGCCTCTAGCAGCCAGCAGTATACTTTCAGTATGTTGTCAAAGAGGTTGTTGGAACCGCTGACGATTGCTTGGGATGTTCGCAGCGATATTTAAAGGCTCTTCTTCCTTCTTCCTTCTTCCCTCTTCCTTCTTCCTTCTTCCTTCTTCCTGACCTCCGTTACATCCGTTACAGAATCCGTTGCCGAACTTCCTTCTAATTTATGAATTTGCCTAATTTGATTACTTTTTCTCGCTTGCTGGGAGTGCCTTTTCTGCTCTATGGTTTGTACGATCCAAGCGCGCAAAGTCGCTGGATTTGTGTGGCGATTTTTGTGGTGGCTGCGGCTACTGATTGGCTGGATGGCTATTTGGCTAGGAAGCTCAATCAAATTACGGATTTGGGGAAGTTTCTCGATCCTTTGGTGGATAAATTGTTAGTTTTAGCCCCGCTTTTAGTGTTGATTGAGTTGGGTAAAGTTCCTGCTTGGGGGGTGTTTCTAATTTTGGGCAGGGAGTTGACAATTGCGGGGTGGCGTGTTAATAAAACTAAAATTTCTGGTGCTAATATTTGGGGGAAGTTGAAGACGGTAAGTCAGATTGTGGCGATCGCACTTTTAATTGCTCCTCTTTCTGATGCGTGGAATATTCCTGCACTAATTGCTTTTTGGATTTCTGTAGCTTTAACTTTGATTTCTGGCGCTATTTATCTCTGGCCAGAAAAGACTGCTGAGAACAAGTAAATCGGTTTTATTTAAACTTCGATATATTTGTAGGGGCACGGCACTGCCCATAGGTGTCAACTTAACGTCAAACCCATTCAGAGACTACTGTTTGACGATTGAGGCCAGATCCCCCCTAACCCCCCTTAAGAAGGGGGGGACAGGAGTCCGATCAAAGTCCCCCTTCTTAAGGGGGATTTAGGGGGATCTAGACTTCGCCTAAAAGCGACATTTATTATGGGTTTTAGGCTTAAGTTGACACCTATGGGCACTGCCCTGTCCCTACAATTAATTGGGGTAGGGACACGGCATTGCCGTGTCCTAGCCGTAGCTTAATAATGACTCCCAGACTTCCGATGGTGTACGGCTGTCACCCCATCATTTTTCAACAAATGACCGTTTTCAACTGCTGCATAAACTACCCAATGATCGCCGCATTCCATCCGACTCACCACCTCACATTCTAGATAAGCCAAAGCATCACTTAACACCGGACAACCATTGCTAGCTTCCATCGTTTCGACTCCAGCAAATCTGTCTTCTCCCGGAGCAAAGTTTTTCATGAAATACTTGCGTAACTGTCGCCCTTCTGCTAGAATATTCAACACAAATTTATCGCCGGCATACATCAAAGCTTCGATCGCCCGATCCTTAGCAACCGCAATCGTCAAACCCGGAGGACTAAACGTTGCTTGTGATACCCATGATGCGAGCATGGCACTGCTGACATCCCCCCGCTTGGCCGACAGTACGCACAGGGAACCAACCAGTCTTCCTACTGCTTGTTCTGTGCGATCGCTCCCCCCAGTCAATGTCGGTTTTGGGGCCCGCAATTTTTGCGATCGAATCAAAGCTTGAGCAAAATCCGTTCCCGCTTCTTTGCACTCGTGAATCGTCGCAGCCGTCGGCTTAAATTTCGCTCGAATCGGTTCAAATCCGATGCGATATCCGGCATCTTTTAACTTACCTTCTACTAAGTCGATCGCCTCTCCACTCCAGCCAAAAGAACCGAAAACCCCCGCTAGTTTGCTCTTGGTTGCTGTAGATAAGACAATTCCCAAAGCCGTTTGAATTTGCGTCGGTGCGTGTCCTGCGAGGGTGGGAGTTCCGATGATAAATCCCGCGCATTTCTCGATCGCCTCTTGAATTTCTCCCGGTTCGGCAAATTCGCAGTTGATACTTTCCACCGCAACACCCGCCTTAGTAATTCCTTTGGCGATCGCCTGAGCTAAAGTTGCCGTATTTCCGTAAGCCGAAGCATAAATCAACGCAACTGTCAAGTCTTTTGAATTTTGTTTTTGGCTCCATTCCCGATACAAATTGGTGAGTTCGTGGAGGCCGTAACGGACGATCGGGCCATGACCCGTCGCATAAAATGCTGTTGACAAATCGGCTAACTTATCCATTGCCACCAGCACTTGTTTCGCCTGAGATGCGTGGAGAGAATCATAATAATAGCGGCGGTCTTCGCTGTAAACAGTCCAACCTTCATCAAACACTTGATCGCCGCAAACATGAGCCCCAAATAGTTTATCCGTAAACACAATTCGAGTCTGCGGGTCATAAGTGCAAAGTTCGTCTGGCCAGCGAGGAGTAGGAGTGGCGATGAATTTTAATTCGTGACCTTTTCCTAAGTTTAGTCTTTCTTCCCCTCGGACGATCATAATGTTTAATTCTTGCTCTGGAAAAGCACCTCGCAAGCTAATCGCGGCTGGATTTGTGCAAACAAATGCTATTTGAGGATACAATTCTAACAGAGCTTTAATTGTTACCGATCTGTTAGCATTAAAATGCCCCAAAATTACATAATCTAGCTTTTTTAAATCCACCCGCTGCTGCAAACATTCCAGATAGTTTTGAGTGAAAGATTCCCCCGGCGGGTCGAACAAAGCTGTTTTGTCGGCTTGAATTATATAGCTATTTGCTGTTGTCCCTTTTTGCAGGGAGTATTCTACTTCAAATTTGAGTCTGTCCCAAGTTCGCGATCGCACTGCGGCTGTATCTACTGCAATTTGAACAAACTGTACGTCGCGGGGTTTGGGAGTCAAAGTGTTAGTCATTGATTGCACCTATTTCTATTATTTTTGCTACAGCAATTCTATTGATTTTGTGAATGAGATTTTTTTTTATTAACCGCAGAGGGCGCAGAGAACACAGAGAAAGAAAGAAGAGGGGAAGAAAAACAAAAGATGGTTAACCAGCTAATTTTTTCTTCCTTCTATCCCCTTGCGAATCCGTTGCTGAACATCCGTTACATCCCGTACATTGCCCGTTGCCGAACTTCCTTCTTAATAGTGATTTCCGACTTTGCGGTGGTGTACTGCGGGGAGTGCGTCGGGATTGGATACGCGACCGTTATCTACGATCGCATATACGATATGATGATCTGAAAGTTCCATCCGGCTGACTACTTCGCATTCCATATACGCTAAGGAATCTGTCAGAATGGGAGCACCGTTGGTTGCTGGTTGGGTTTTTACTCCGGCAAATCGATCGGCACCTGGTTGAAAACGCTTTAAAAAGTGCTTCATTAAGGTTTGATAATTGCCTTCTTCTAGCACGTTTAACACGAATTTGTCTCCGGCGTGCATCATGGATTCGATCGCCCGATCCTTCGCAACTGCTATTGTTAAACCCAGTGGTTTAAAGCTGGCTTGCGTTACCCAAGAAGCTAGCATCGCACCGCTAACATCGCCTTTTTGAGTGGTGATGATATACAGTCCGCCACTGATTCTTCCCAAGGCTTTATCTAGGTCGCTGTCGAGGGATTTCATCTGTTTGACGGCTTTGTCCCGTGTCAGCCACTGTCCTAAGTCGGTTCCTGCTTCGTCGCACAGTTGATAAATCGCTTCTGTTGGTGTTTCTTTAATCAAAATGTTGGGAAATATCTCTTTTAAACCCAACTCTTTGAATTTGTTTCGCAGCGGATAAATTGATGAGTCATCGCCTCCGCCGGATTCGCACAAACCGAAGGATTGTTTGTTGTTTGCTGCTACTAAAATTGTGTTGATGGCTGCTTCAGCGTTCACCGCAGCAGCGCCGATACTTGGCGGGGAACAAATCACAATCCCGGCGGCTGTACCAACAAGTTCTCGCACTTCTTGTAAGTCGGCGATTTTTAAATCCATCATTTCTACGGCTACACCGGTTTTGGTGATTCCGTGGGCGATCGCCTGACTGAGGCGATCGCTAAATCCGTAGTCGGATGTGTAAAATACTGCTACTGTGGTTTCTGCTTTGGTTTGTTCTTGGCTCCACTTTTTGTAGCGCCCGGTGAGTTCGACTACGTTGTACCTCAGCAAAGGGCCGTGACCGGTCGCAACAGTACCTATTTCTCCCAAGTCGGCCATCCGCTTCATCGCACTTAAGACCGATCGAGCATTAGGAGCCATCAAGCACTCATAATAAAAGTGGTAATCTTCCTCAACTGCTGCTAAATCGTCATCGTAGGTGCTGTCGGTGCAGTAGTGCATCCCGAAAGCGTCGCAGGTGAACAGCACTTGAGTTTTGCTGTCATAGCTGAAAATAGTATCAGGCCAGTGCAAGTTCGGCGCCGATACGAATTCGATAATGTGACCGTTTCCTAAATCTAGTTTGTCACCATTTTTTACTACCAGTCGCTCAAAGGGCTGGTGTATCAGGTTTTCTAAAAATTGAATTGCTACTTTTGCGCCGACGACAATTGCTTGGGGTGCGAGGGCTAGCACATCTTTAACCAAACCGCTGTGGTCTGGTTCGGTATGGCTGATAATTATATAGTCAATCTGTTTCGGGTCGATTTCGCCCGTCAGAGTGTCCATATATTGTTGGCGAAATTTCTCGTGAGAGGTATCAATGAGGGCTGTCTTTTCACCACGAATGATAAATGAGTTGTAAGTTGTACCGTTTTTGAGTCCGAACTCAATGTCAAAGCGGTCTCGATCCCAGTCTAAGCATCGAATTGCCGTTGTGTCAGTGGCAATTTCGACCTTTTCCACGGTTAATCTGCGTTGGACTCGTTCAGTCAGCGCTACCATAACGTGCCTCCTTGTCAGTGACTCATACCTTATTGTTTCCATTCTTGCACGTTTTTTTTGTAAATCTTTATCAAATTTCCTATGAATCAGTTAAGTAATTCAAAAGTTATGGCAGAAGGAAGCAGGAAAATTCAATAAAATCTATTCTCAGTCGAGAAACAGTTGACAAAAAGCTAATATGTGTGGTATGTAAACCGAATTCGATTGACTGATGTAAAATTATGTCTGAAAGTTCCTTTGATAAAACTAATTTGGGTTGGCAATTAGGATTGTTGCAACAGCGAGTAGAGGAGTGGTGGGAACTAAAAACTGCCCAAAATATACCGAATGTCCAATTGCCATCTTGGTTTGATTCCCCCATCTTGTGGGCGATCGCTCAAGCCGCCTTTTGGTTAATCTTAGCATTGCTCGCAGTCTGGGCGAGTTGGCAGATTTGGCAACTGTTGCGTTTTTATATTCATCATTTCAAAAAGAGGAATCAAACAACTGATTTCAGTGCGAAAACTACAATTAAAGATTTGTCGGTAGCAGAGTGGTTATTGCGATCGCAAAAATTGCAGCAGCAAGGGAAATACCGCCAAGCTTGCCGCTGTCTTTACATGGCGATGTTGCAGCGGTTAAATGATGCGGGAACCGTGGTTCATCAACCCAGCCGCACTGATGGCGAATATTTGCAATTAATCCAGCAATTACCCCAGTCAGTGCCTTATGAAACTTTGCTCACAATCCATCAGCAACTATATTTTGGGAATGCAGAAGCTTCCCAGTCAACCTTTGAACAGTGTCAGCAAGCTTATCAACAAATTAAGGATTAAAAATCCATGAACTTGTCAAACCGTAGGTTATGGTTGTTGGGAGCGATCGGCATTACTGCAATAATCATCATTACCCTCCTATTTGCTCCTGCTAACAACAAACTAAACAGCGGTTCTACTTATAATAGATCGCCGGACGGCTACGGAGCATGGTATGCTTTTATGTCAAAACAGGGAACCGAGGTTCAGCGCTGGCAAAAACCTTTTG
>Ga0316608_1000386_pt1 | contig 21911 bp, 51 predicted proteins | sample MIS2016152B_MG_FD_207673 | JGI IMG/M metagenome (GOLD analysis project Ga0316608, IMG submission 207673) | Microbial mat bacterial communities from Middle Island sinkhole, Lake Huron, Michigan, United States - MIS.2016.152B | ecosystem: Environmental > Aquatic > Freshwater > Lake > Sediment...
ATAAAATGGAAGATAAAGTAATTATGTTCGGCTTAAAACATTGGTTAAAGATATTCACATTATCAGTAATTGCATATATGGCTCTTGGTTGGGATTACTACATGGAGCTGTTCTATTTACTAATTATTATATACTGCCTATTAGGAATTATTAAAGTAATTAAAGCGTGAGGTAATTTATGATATTAGAAAAATGTATCAAGCATTGGTTCATTTCATATTCAATTCTTATAGCTCTGTATATGATTATCTTCGGCGATATGATAGTATTCTACTCGTATCTATTTGTAATATTTATGATAGCAATAAATAAAATATTTAAATTAGGAGCATAAAATGAAAATAGCAACAATCACATCAATGATCTACGACGATGTAGATACTTGTAAAATAGAATTTATCATGAACGGTCGATTATACAGCACACCTCTTGTAAATGATCTACAAGGGGCGTACACAACCGGAGATCATATTATAGTTGAAGATACTGCCGATGGTACATCTATAAAACCAATGAGGAGATACTATGATATTAAAAAATGAAACTACATTTAATGATAAATGTATTCATGATATGCTAAAGTTTGCTAAAGTAAAAACTGAATTAGTAAAAAAGCTAAGAGTTGTTGAAGTTAAAAATGAAATACTAAATCAAGAGGGAATTCCAGTGCATGGTATGTGTTATCATACTCAAGATGGACAATATGATGTGTTTATGCTAAATGATGATGAGCTATTAGAAACAATGCTTCATGAATTTGTACATATAAAACAGTTCTCTGAATTATCGGATGAAAAATGTAGTAAAACGTATATTACTGAAAAACAAGCAAGAAAGGCAGAATTAAGATTAAGGAGGTAATTATGTTACATGTATGGGTTTGTAATGCAATTCAAGATTGGGAAATAAATTGTGGAGTAAAATTTGAAACAATACCTCTGCCTCAAAGTTTAAAGACACTTATAACTCATAGTGGACTTCGCTTTCCAGATCGAAAACATAATTCAAAAATTATATTTAAAGATGATAGTAATTTCCTAATTAAATATTCTATAAAACATTTTAATTCCCTATGTTACTATATCACTCTCACACATAATAAGGATAACTTTTTCTGTGTTAGTTCACATAATACATTTGAAATATTTAAAAGAATTACATTGGGGCATCTTCTTCGTCCTAACGATGAAGATTTTTATTGTAACGACGACGAAAAAAACATTCCAGTTTACAAAGAAGAAATAGTGTGTACTTGCTCAAACTCTGACTTATTCAATCACGGTTGTAAATGTGGTGTATTTAAAAAGGAGATGAAAATATGAATTGTTTAATTAAACATAAGGTAACAGGATTTTATTTAAGCTTTATAAAAGGTGATAACTTTACGTTCCATAGATGTAAAAAAGGGGCGCAAGTATTTAATCACGGGATTGTTTTTGAATTATTATCAGAGTTCTGTCAAGATTTTAATTTAAAACCTAACAGTTTTAGTATAGAATATATAAAGGAGAATAAAAAATGAAAACATATGAAGTAATATTTAGAGGAATTACTGGACATGTAGCTAAATATCTAGTAAAAGCTCCATCGCAAGCAATAGCAATTACTAAAGCTAAACTTCTATCTATGACTGATAAAGTTGGTTTAAAGACCATGCATGAAATGTTACAAAAACTAGACGATATCAAGGTGAAGATATTTAAACACTAAGGGGTTTATATGGATAGCACAATTAAAACAATACTAGATGGCATAGAACAATGCATTGGAGAAAATGGTAGGTATCTATATGTCACCTCTCCAAACAGTATATCAAGTAGATTACTTTATAGAGCACATGAGTTCTTTAACATGAAGCCTAATTACTGGATGACAGAATCAGTATTCTTAATGTGTAGACAAATAGGACAATACAATACGTTTACTGAGATTATAGAACATGAAGAAGAGATTGTTGCATCTTGTGCAGATGTAAAATCGATTGATCTAATTAAATGGTCTGTAGAGTTCTACGATTTTATAGATGAAGCTCATGATCAATTAAAAATACCTAGAGGATTTTTCGTAGAACAAATAGTTTATGGACAAATATACATGCTACGAAAATTATTTACATTAATAACTAATATTATAAGTGATGAGGTAACCAATGAAAATGATTAGAAATTTAACAATACTAGTTGTACTCGGGATGTTTGCTGCTAATATTCCTAAGTGGGAAGTGGTGCCAGAATATCGTGGAGAAGTAAAAGAAGTTGTTGACGCTTGACAAGTAACATGATAATGTAGTATAAGGAGAAAAATATATGAAAATACTAATACCGATTATTATTCTTTTGACATTAAGTGTATCAAATAGATCATTCGCTCACCTAGAAGGTGAAACATGTAGTCCGATGCCTGGTATGATTGATTGTGTAATATGTATTGTTGATCAGGATGAAGATACTAAAGTGAGTACTGTACATCCTGAATGTGGACAAACATTAGAGAATACAGTGAATATTGAAGATGATAACTAGGAGATATAAAATGGACTTTAATAAACGAGCTAAAAGATTATTGAAGTTAATGGAGAAAAACTTGAAAAAAGCAAAGCTGCCAACGAGTCAATACTTTATTGGTCAACTGGCTAAAGCATATTTAAATCAAGTACGAGCTGGGAAGAAACTAGATTACAAGGTAGTACCTCCTGGATTTAGAAAGAGTGTTGTAGATAACTTGCATGAACTCTTTGCATCTCTTCCGAAAGATATACTATCTCAAATAGTTGAAAGATCTTTAAAGGAGAAATAAGATGTGGGAAAAATATGATGAATGGAAATTAGATTACCCAGAAGCTTGGGACAAAGAAGACTTTGTATGTGATGATTGTGGTAAGAAGTATCACATAGATGAACTAAATAATTTAGGAATGAAAGACTTATGTAATATATGTTATGCAAGGGAGATTGAAAATGAACACGATTAAGGAATGGTATATTATATCTATGTTTGGTATAATTATTGGAATACTAATTAACTTAAACGACCTAATGAAAGTTACAGGTGCTATATGATTAGAGATGCAGTATTTGTTTATGGTAATCCTAAGATTAAGTTTAATAAAGATGCTCTATTTTTAGACCCTGTGGCAAACTGTCACGACTTAACTGTATTTGAAAACAATCTAGATGATAAGTATGCTGTATATAAAATAGAAGTATCGAATTATAATGGGCGTAAATTCTTATCTAGCGAATGGTTGTGGGGGTTGGTTGTAAATGATAAGAATATCGTATAGAAAGACAACTACAGGATACATCTCCAATCTGTTCTTTTTACTAGGAGATATCATCTTTGTTGAGATCAGTAGTAAAACTAATGAATACTGGATAAAGAAAATGAATGATACTGTGATGACTTTAGTATATGCTAAAGGTACTTCTGTTAAGCAGATTAAGAAGAAGATTAGAAGTCAATTGATATCGCTTGGAGTTAAAATTGATGTAGATTTAAGATATGTAATAGATCTAAAAGAGTTAAAGAAATGAAATTTAAAATCAGACATGATATACAAAAAGTGAACATCTATGGTCAAACTCGATATAGAATTGAATCATTAAAAGATTTCAAAGATGTTAAGGCTGGTGATCTTGGAGGTTGGGTTACAATGGAAGAGAATCTCTCCCACTATGGCGATTGTTGGATTTACGATGATGCTGTAGTCCGAGATGATGCGGTTGTTTGTGAGAACGCTAGCGTCCATGGTAAGTCTAGTATTTCAGAAAATTCTCGAATAAGTGGAGATGCTATAGTATCAGGTGAAACACACGTTTCAGATAATGCATGGATTTATGGTAATGCTCAAGTTTGTGAGGGAGCCCTTGTTGATCAGAATGCTCGAGTCTATGGAAATGCGATAGTTTCAGGTCAAGCAAAAGTTCGTGGGAGAGCTAAGGTCTTTGGTAACTCAAGACTTACTGATTATGTTAATGTTTCAGGTAACGTTACTATTAATGGTGACTTCGAGATTAAGGGTGAAAGAAAATCCTCTGGTGATATGAACATTTGGAACTCTGGACCAGAAGATAACATTAAGATCGTTAAGTGGAATGTTGCCGTTAAAGATAATTATCTAAAGGAGTTAAAGAAATGAAAAAAGTAAAAGTGTATAGACATTTCTTATTATGTCCAATATGTAAAGAAGAGATTACATCTAAACATAGACACGATTTCCGTCATTGTAAATGTGGTGAATGTTTTGTTGATGGTGGATTAGACTACTTTAGATTTGGATATGGAGATAAGTCAAGTAAGTTATTATTTACTAAAGCTGGTAAGATGAGTAAGAAATACTTTAGAACTGAGGAGGTATAGAATGGAAGTTAACTATTTTTACTTTGGAGCATTCGTATTCTTTTTTGTAGGTATAGGTTTATACTTTTTGAACAAAAAATAGATACTGTAAGCAGCGAACCCACGCTATGAGGAACGTAAAGAAATGGCTAACAAACTGATTGTCGTGTATGCCTCGTGAAGCTACACTAGAGCCGACATAAACCGACCAACTAGACGGTTACTCTATAAGCGTTTTGGAGAAGCATAGAGCGTAAGGCCTCGTGGGATTGAAGAGTACTAGCTTGTTATTAGTTTGGCTAGGAAATGAGCGTAGACATAGCCCTTAGATGAATCTGTAATGTAGTCTATTGGTCTCTAATATGATGTAACTAACGTAAAGTCAAGTACATATAGATAGAGACTTGCCTTTTTACGAATTTAATTGCATTCATATTGTTCTTGTATTATAATATTAATTAGGAGATACAATATATGATGAAGTTATTAATTATACAAACAATTATTATGTATGCGATAGGTATGTTCTTTTTATGTGCATTTGAAGTAACTGCTTCAGAATTACGGTTATTTAGATATGTAGTATCTACATATACTACAACTAATCTATATAAAGCACATCCAAAAATAATAAAAAAGCGGTTGTCAACTCGTGATAAAAATGCTATAATACTAGCTAGAGGTTTATAATGGATAATGAGAATTTAAAGAATTTTATACGTGAGCTACTTGTTTTAGCTAAAAAATATGACATCCAGGACATTCATAGTTGTGGATGTTGTGATGGAGCTCTACTTTCGGATACTAAAAATGAGGTGAGTTTTTGTTCGTTAGACAACTTAAAACAGTTTATTGATTGTCCTAATAAGGACGTGTAGTTATGTACGATATAGATGATATTATATACTATGATTCACTAGAAGATGCTTGTGACATAGTAGATGACGTTGACGAAGAAACTGACTCGATTACAGTTTCAAGATACGATTGTGAAGGCAACTTAATTGGTAAACAACAATGTGCTTTAGAATGGTATGAGTTACAGGTTCATACGCTAAAGGGTATAAAAATAATTTAGACGGAGAAACGTATGGATTTTTTTGATAAGTATGGTTTTGTTTCAGATAATAGAGATGCTGATGGAGATAAAGAAAATAAGATACTATTCTCAATTGAATGGCTATTACTTCTTTTATATCCTAGAGTTGATTCTCTAAGTAAAGTTGAAAGTGTAAGAACTCTTAAGGACATAGCATATACGCTAACTGATGGTAAGAAGTGGTATCCTTTACCTGATCACACTAAACTAGTCGAAGAAGGATTTAGTAGAGATAACATGATCGCATTAACTTCTCTTGGTATGTTAGCTAGAGATGAAGAACTATCTAAAGCTGGATTAAAACATCTATTTGATAAACCATATCTACAACCACAAGATATGATATACTTCGCAATATGTGCTAATAATGCTGTAGGTTGGCTATTCTTTCCAGTATTGTTTATATCAATGTTTATAGCATGTTTCTCTCTATCTCAAACTAGAGGTGGGAAACTAGACACTGATGGAAGACTGCTATCATTTGTTAGATGTTTATCTAATACTGAATCTAAAGCATTTAGAATGATGTGGAAGGTACTTAACTGGATATCTAAGATTAGACTAGCGAAGTACTTAAAGTTAAATCCTAGCGAGATGCCTTCTGATTTATGTACCGATGAGATTAAGAATAACCTAGATAAATATCATTGGAGAATACTATTTAGGATGTACTTCCAAGATGCTAATCATCCTATCAATCAATGGTTTAAATATAAGAACATAGAGGTATAAATGAATAACTATAAATACTACTTAACCTTAGGATATTGGTCTGCAATAACAATCGGGGTTATCATATTTCTAATAGAAAGTCCAGGACCTAATATAATCACGACAGACTTCATGGAAATAATAACGAGGTATCAATGATTAAGCTAGAGTATAATAAGTATATAGATCATACATTGCTTAAGTCTACAGCAACTTATGAAGACATAACTAAACTATGTGAAGAAGCTAAACAATATAAATTTGCTAGTGTTTGTATTCATCCAACTTTTGTTCCGATGGCTAAGAACATATTAGCTAATACTGATGTAAAAATATGTACAGTAGTTGGGTTTCCTTTAGGATTGAATGATACAAAAATCAAAGCTACTGAAGCGAGATTAGCAATTAAGAATGGTGCAGATGAAATTGATATGGTCATGAACATGGGTTACTTTAAAAGTCAGAGATATGATCTAGTTCAAAGAGATATCAAAAGGGTAAAGAAAGCTGTAGGAGATAAGATACTTAAAGTTATAGTTGAAACTTGTTTACTAAGCAACATAGAGAAATCTATAATAGCTAACTTAATTCGTATGGCTAAAGCTGACTTCATTAAAACATCTACCGGCTTTTCAACTAGCGGAGCGGATGTTGAAGATATTAAACTATTTAAAGATATACTTGGAGATTCATTAAAGATCAAGGCATCAGGAGGAATAAAGAACTCTAAGGATGCAATATCTATGATAAATGCTGGAGCTGATAGATTAGGTACTAGCTCTGGAGTTGAAATCATGTTAGGATTAGATAGTAACAAGGAGTATTAATATGAGGAAAGAATTAGTAATCTATATATCAACTACCGAGAAAGAATCGGAACTTCAAATGCGAAACGATTTAATTGTTAAAGATCATATAGTTCTTACTATTGAAGGTTTTAAATGTTCTATATCAAAAGATGAATTAGTTAGTGCTATATACCAATTGAATGCTTTCGACATGGTCAATGGACTTGAATCAAAAGAAGATAAAGAATCTTCAGGACTTAATAACAGTGTTGATTGCAATGGGTAGGAGTTAACTTGAGAGTATATCCTGTAGTTGTTAGCATCGGAAGAGATCACATGTATCTCGATTTTGATAAAAGGATTATACGTCTTATGATCGACGGGTGTTTCAAGGAGACTGACCTTCTTAATGAAGGCGGACACTTCACATTTTGGAATCCTATCACAAAGAAGTTCTCCGAGTTCTCTTTCTCTGAACATCAAGAGATAACTAAAGCTTATATTAAATGGAAAGATAAAACTAAATCACCATATGTTGGTTGTAATTGCGGATCAAAGCATACGTCAAATCCTAATCATCACTACGACTGGTGTAATTGTCATATTAACCCAATTAAGAAGTAGTATGTTAAGATACTAAAAGTATGATAGTATGTGTATGATACAAAAGGTAACATGAGAAAAACAAAAAAAGATACAAAAACCTATAGAGAAGTTCTTCATGAGTTATTGAAGGATGATATGTCATTTGTTTATTACTACTTACATGAAGCAATGAATGATGCTAAGAAAGATAACTTTAGACGTTTCGAATATGTTCTTAAAGAAATTATCCAAGCATTAGGTTATGTTCGTCATATCAAATTAAAGCCAAAAACAATGAAAAAATGCTAGTATTTGGTGCATATCTAATCTTTAGTATCTAATTATTAGTTATTGTTAACTGGTCAAATAAGGACAATTAAGTACGTTTTTATGGGTTAAGTGTTCTAATAAGGACTATTAGAAGTTAAGTAGTTCTATGTTATTTATCTTTAGACCTTTAAGAAGTTCTAGTAGACCAATGAGCGGAGCTTTATATGGACCATAGTTGTATTTACTCTTCATCATCTTAATGACAGTAATTAATTTATCCATCCTCGGCCAACAATTTTGGATTTGATGAGCCATCTCAACTGAGATATTTAGAACTGCGTTTATTTGTGAAGTATGTTTCCAATTGATAGCTCTAGGAAATCCTGTACCATCTGGTTTCTCATGATGATATAAGATAAGATCTGCTATGTTTGGAGGTAATGTTTGACTAGGACTAACAATATTAGCTCCACTTAGTGGATGCTCTATATAGTCTTTTGTTTCTTCTTTACTTAGAGATTCCATCCCACCGTTCTCAACTTTAGTAATAGATTGTTTTGATAAACCTATGTCTTGAAGTATAGCAGCGAATCCTAACTTCTGTATTGTTGCAGGTGATTTCCAATCCATCTTATATGCTATACCAATAGCTAAGTAAGAAGTTAATAAACACTTCTCAAAGAAACGATTAGATGTATTTAAAATTTCATTTAGTATATCATATATAGCTTTATCAGTTTTCTCTAGTACAAATATATTAGATGATATGATTTCATTTGTTTCATATATAACAGTATCAGTTATTCCATAATTTTTTGTTATATCATATATGTCATGTAGTTTCTTAGAGGACGATCTTATCTTCTCGGAGAAAGCAGCACTTTGAATACCTTGAACTGCATTAGATGTTCTAATGAACGTATCCATAAAAACATTACGATCTTGATTCTTTACATATAATGATACAGCTCCCTTATTCTTATACTTAGTTAATCTTTCAGAAGGATATAGATCATCCTTTCTAAAAAGAAGAAGATACTTATCAGTTAGTTTAAGGTAAATATCACAATATGCAATATTCGATTGCATGAATTGTTCAATAGGCATTGCAATAAAATCTTCATTAGCCATAAATAATATAATACCATTAGAAGATAAAAACGTCAAGACACATCAATAATATGTTATTTCACATAGATAGTTGTTATTAAATAAATTATGTAGAGTTTGTAATAATTGTTGACATTTAACGTATTTTAGTTATATAATGTAAAACATGAGACTAATAGATATTGTTAGAAAAAATAAGGACGAGTTAGTAGGTAAGAGAATTCGTCAAGTAGACTGGGAGCCTGGATTCTACATAAAGGTACAGTTTGTTGATGAGAAAAGTATATTTGGATTCGACCCTTTAAATGAAGCAACTTGTCTTAACTTAAAAGAAAAGCTTATAGCTGAAGCTGAATTTGAGTTTGTCACAGAACAAGACTTCGATTTTGTACATGAATTCTGGGATGAGATAGATACTACTAGTGATAGTCGAATGTATAAAAAGATATTAACTCGGAGCGATTGGGAAATTTTTAAGAACAAAAGAGACTTAATGCATATTAATACTGCAGTTGTTGATAGAAAGGGATATATATGGTAAAGCTAGAATTAGAAAAGATTGCACCTTTTAACTATCAGATATATGTTATTAAGAAAGATAAGAAGACTGAACTTTTTAGTTCTTTTAGTAGACATAGTGACTCTGAAGCTTTAGATCATGCAAGAGCATTATTATCGTCTTGTTCGGAATGGCATAGTTTAGATCATAAACTTAATATAGTGAGGAAGTAATGATTATTAAAAATGATTTCGGATATGGCTTAGGTGAGTTCATAAAGTATCTACTACCATTTTCTAATGCTATAAGGTATGGAACTATTAGGAAACTAACAATTGAACATTATAAAATTAATGACAAATATGAAACAAAATGTTATTATGAAGTAGAGGAATCAAACGATAAAATAGAAGAACATTCAATCATCTCGAGATTCGTTGAAGTATTTGACGATGATCAAGAGGGAGAATAGTATGTCTGTTTACTGGAAATGTGAGAAGTGCGGTAAAATGTGGAATAAGCATATGTCACATTGCGATTGCAAAGCTGGTAAAGTTTCAGGATTAATGACTATAGAGACTCATAAGTTAAAGAAACATATTGAGAGTATGTCACAAGAACATAAGAAATTTGTAGAAGTTCTTTCAAAAGAAAAAGATCAGTTACATCAATTTCAAAAAGAAGCATTTGATACAATTGAGAATATTATAAACAATATGCATTCCCTAGAGAAGGACGAGATAACAGTTCACTTATTCAAATTGATTAATGATCATAAGAGTAAGGAAATAAAATGAGGTAGTTATGCCAGATGAAAAATTGATAAGACAGAAACCATTTTTGGTAGTATTAGATCTGGATGACTGTATTGTATCTTTCATGGGAGCTCTATGTCGAGTTCACAATAAGAAGTATGGAACTAGTATAACCCCTAGCGATTTAAATAGCTGGGACTTTAATACGTTAGAAGTTAAAGATGCTCAAGGTAATGTCGTTAAAGGTGAAGAATTAAGAAAGACTTTTGCTGACTATGAAGCTGAAGGGTTATATGTAGGATTACCATTACTTGGTGCATCAGATCAAGCTCTTGAGTTTATGAAGAACAAAGGTTATAGAGTTGTAATACTAACTGCTAGAGATGAGAAGTACGGTAAGCAAACTGAACTAAATCTAATATTTAATAGAATATACCAGTATGTTGATGAAGTATTCTTTAAAGCTGATAAAGTAAAAAAGATACAGAACTTAAGCAAAGCTTATCATATTGTTATGTTCGCTGACGATAAAGCCGAAACCGTTCAAAAGGTTATTCAAAATTGTAATGTCGATCATGTGTTCTTGATTGAACAAGCACATAACGAAAATGTTGAAGTTGACCCTGACGTAAAAAGAGTTAGAGATTTACTAGACACAGTGAGATATTTACGATATACTAAATAAAGAGGTATATATGTTTAAATGTGTAGATTGTGGCTGGACTCATGAAAAGGATATTCAATTCTGTAAGGCATGTTCTGGATTTCTAGAAGAAGTACATGTTCGAGAAGTAACTCCAACTACTGTTAATTATGACTTTGTAGAAGGTAACGAGTTCTCTGGTATCAATCCATATGAAGGAGATTAGTAATGCGTTTATCACATAGTTCAGTTTCTTGTTTTCAAGAATGTGCTAAGAAGTATCATTATAGATATGTTGAGAAGTTATTCCCTAAAACTACACATGCAGCTTTATTATTCGGTTCTGCTCTAGATAAAGCAGTTGAGATTCTTTTACAAACATCAAGCTATGATAAAGCTAAAATTAAGTTTATTGAAATGTGGAATAGACAGGAGATCAATAAGGTTCCCGAATCTTTACAAGAGAATACTAAAATAGTATATGCTAATTCAGATTTTGATTGGGATTTATTAAGTAAAGAAGATGCAGATTTTTTAAGTACATATACTAAAGATGATATAGTAGCCGCATATAATTCAGCTAGTACACAAAAAGATGCAATTGGTTATGATCTTTTAAAAAAAGAACTCAAGGTTTTCTTTAATGTTGCTAATTGGCTTTGTCTTAAGAATAAAGGTTTGCTAATGCTGGAATCTTTCGATAAGTATATAATGCCAAATATTGAAAAAGTATTTGCAACACAAGTTCCCATTGAATTAATGAACACTGACGGTGATAATATTATTGGTTATGCAGACTTCGTTGTTAAATGGAAGAATGAAGAGAATCCAATTATATTCGATTTAAAGACTAGTAGTCGTGAATATGACAAGGATTCAGTACTATCAAGTCCACAATTAACTTTGTATACACATACATTAGGTGAAACATATAAAACTAGAAAAGCTGGGTTTATAGTATTAAATAAACATATACGAAAGAATAAAACTAAAGTATGTTCAGTTTGTGGATTTGATGGATCAGGTCAAAGACATAAGACTTGTAGTAATGAAGTTGAAGGTAAACGATGCGGCGGAGAATGGATTGAAACTATTAAGCCTGAAGTGTATATACAAGTATTGATAAATGATATCTCTGATAGACTAGAAGAGATTATGCTAGAGAATTATAATATGATTAATGATAGTATTAAGAGTGGTATATTCCCTAGATCCTTTACAAGTTGTAAACAGGGGTATGGTCTTTGTCCTTATTATGACGTATGTTATAAAAACAATTGTGACAAGATGATTAAGATGGAGGATAAATGATTAGAGTTTCTTTAGACTTGGAAATGAATCAAGAACCTACAGGTGGAACTCCGATTATTCAAGTTGGAGCTTGTATCTTTAATAGTGAGACAGGAGAGATCATCGATAAGTTTGACCAGTATGTTAAAAGTAAAACAATTATTACTCCGTATATAAATAACTTATGTGGGATACATCAAAGACATATTGATGCTGCTCAAGAACTAAATAGAGTATATTGGGATTTCGTAGAGTTTATGCAGAAACATCCTAAGTGTATTAGACAACTAGTAACATGGGGAGGCGGAGATAGAGCTGAACTAAAGAAACAATTGATCGATTGGTATGTTGACAATGAAGGATGTTATATTGAGGAGCTATGGAAATTGGGTTATACTGAAATGAATGTAAAGAATATACATCAATACTTAAGAGAGAAAGAAGGTAAGTCGACTCAAGGAGGATTAGCTAGGTCAATGCTAAAATATGGTCTTCAGTTTGAGGGAACTAAACATAATGCATTGGATGATTCAATCAACACTGCAAAAATATATTGTCATATGTTAAATCATGTTGACATTAAAAAACTATTAAGTTAGAATTAGGAGAGGTGAATATATGGCTAAGAAAAATTCAGAAGAAAATAAAGTAATATGTAATGACCATGCATATGGAATTGTATATGCCGAAGGGTCTTATTTAATTGTAAAGATAGACTTTAACTTTGAACAAGAATCAATGGGTAAAGTATCAGTACAAAAGAAGATTGCAAATAAGTATGATGCACAACAGTATTTTAAGATTATGTTAGCTAATGATGATGTAGTATAGATTTTATTGAAGGAGAATATATGGCTGCAAGAAAAAGTTTTAAATTAAAATCTGGTATTGAGTTACCATTGATGGATCTTCGAGGAAAAGAATATCTACAAGTTGCTCATAGATTTGTATGGCTTGTTGATGAATTTGAAAATTATTCAATCAATAGCGAATTTCTTAAACTTGAAGATGAACAAGCTGTTTGTCGAACAACTATTAAGTTAATGGATAAAGACGGAAAGATAATTAGAGAAGCTAGTGCTACAAAAAAAGAAACGAAGAAAGACTTCGCTGATTTTGTAGAGAAGGCAGAAACTGGGAGCTGTGGAAGATGTTTAGCAATGCTAGGCATGGGAACACAATTCAGTACACAAGATATGGAAGAAGGTCAAAGATTAGCAGATGCTCCTCTTCCTCCTCCTGGTGAACAAGCTAAAGCTGATGCATATCAAATTAAAGAAAGTAAAAGTGAAGCAAGTAAAGTAGAAGATAAAGTCGAATCGAAACCTGAAGTGAAACCTGAGAGAAAAGGATTTGCTCGCAAGTCACCTCCTGCTCAACCAGCAGCGTCAACTCCTCCTTCAAACGATGATGGTTGGCAATAAGGAATACATAGCTAGTTCTTAGGAATGGGACTAGCTATTTTTTACTATGAAGACAGATAATTTATTAGATTTATTTTTGTTGATATTTTTAGCAGGTTCTTTAGGAATGTTTATTGGATTAGCAATACGTTCTACTTTTCCTGATGTATTTCGAGGTGAACCTATTATCTATAGTATCTACATAGCTATAAGTAAATGGATAAAAAAATGAAATTAAGAGAAGTACCAAACTATTTGACAGTTAAAGTTAGAATGGAATACTGGGATAGAGATCAGTATGTTTATTTTAATGGCGTAACATGGATTAATAAAGAAGGATATCCTATATCAGATTTTGTTTCGAAAGAAGCAGATAATGATGGGTGGTACGAATATAAAGAGAAGTATATCGTTAGAGCAAAACGTATACTCGTTTGGATAAGATCACATTACGATGGACATGTTTATTGTAGTTTTGGATCAAAAGATTTTGTACCACTGCCAGGTGATACATTACTAAAAACTGAAGAAATAGAAAGAGAGTTTGAATTATGCGAATTGCAGAAGTCCTAGTTCTATTAACGTTAACAGGTTGTGCAGTAACTGCAGTTCCTTTAATGGTAAGTAATACTGCTGTAGGTATTGCTAATGCTCCAAAACCTGTAGCAACTCCTGAATATACATTACTAAATGAATTAAGTATATGTGGTAGAGTTGAAGGTAATATTGGAGATAATGGAGTTGTACGATATAGTATCAAAGTATTTGGTAAGAAAGCTGATGTTGATGAGTTAAGTAATCTAAAGATAAATATATATGATCAACGAGGCAAATCTCTAGATAAAGTTGATTGTGGAGATTATAAGGGTTTATGAAAAAGATTGTAGGATTTAGAAGTATTAGTGATAGTTGTATTAATTGTAAATATTGTCAATTACAACGAAGTGAAGATTGTTATGGACATTTAACAAAGATATTCTTCAATTGTGAGTTGGATATTAATAATGAGTATATGATATCAGATTCAACCGTATGTGAATCTTTTACAGACAACTCAATAGAAGATGACGATATTAAACATTGATTAAAATTATACTATATGGTATTATACTAAAGAGGAGAAAATAACATGGATAATGAAAAAGATGACTTATCGTTAGAATCGACACTAGCAATGGCACAAAGCTCTTACCTATCGAATGTAGGGGTTTATAGTGCCCTAATAGGTAAACTATCATCTAGGGCTAAATCTAGAGTCCTACAGATGATGGTACAGTATCCTTTTAATGACAAAGAATATAAGTCAACAAGTGCTATAGAGAAATCTTGTTTAGCCTTTGGACTTAAAGCATTAGAGGCTAAGTTCTTAATGGAGATGAACGGGTATTTATCTGCTGCAGGAAAAGCCTTGACAGATGAAACTGAAATGAAGTATAATGATAAAATAGAAGAGATTAATGGAGAGAGTAAATGAATAAAGAGTTTAGTTTATCAGATATAAAGGAAATCAAGAGAATCATTAAGGATTTCTGGAAGCAAATGAAGAAGACTGGAACATATAAAGTTGATTCTAGAAAAGATCCTGATACGGGTATGAATATATGTAATGATCGAATTGTACACGGATATGGATTGCAAGGACTTAATGACTCTCTTAAAAAAGAGTATAGAAATTACTATAAAGCTCTTCATTCAAAGAAGTTTGATTGTTTTATATTACCGACAAAAGTTCAATTTTATCGTTTTGTATTACAACAAATGATGCCAGATAGATTTTCGAATCAATTATGGTCCGATATAAAAGATTATTATTGGAATAAAGCTGAAAAGGGAGAAATTAAATGAGTAAGTATAAAAGATTTGTAGTGGGTTCAGTATGTAAAGCTAAAGATGCAGGTAAACCTGATTATATTAAAATGGGTGCAGATATCAATTTGAAGAAAGGTGATATTCTAAATCTAGAATCAGCTAAGGCTCAACTAGAATCATTAGAAGCATCTATGGCTAATGGTAAACTAAGTGCAGAACTTGGTGCTAAGATTAAAGAACGATTGGAGAAGATACCTTCGTTTGTTAGATTTCAAATAGTTAAGATATCAAAAGAAGATTAGTCCTTCATAAGCTAATCTTTGGTCCTGTCCTCTCATAAATAAGATTGGGGTTGTTTTCACAGCAACCCCTTTTTTTATTGTATGATATATTTAATTTTTTCAATTGACATGGATGTTGTAGTATGTTACTTTTAATGTAAGTGGAGGAGAAACATGTCATTATATAATTTTAAGAAAGGGTTAGCATCAAAACCTATGTTGGTTCATGTTGATGAGATATCTAACTTAATGGATGATCCTGATAAAGATTACTATCAAAGTATATTCAAATACACAGCCGAACATCAAAAGATCTTAATCGAGAAAGGTTCACTTGCCGGAATTAAAGATGTTAAGACTGATATACTATACTTCGACTTTGATAACAAAGAAGATATAGAACAAGCAAGAAAAGACGCTATTGAAGTTGTATACAGATTAATTGAAGCTACAGCAGTAGAGGATTCAATTGAGGTATTCTTTAGTGGAGCTAAAGGATTTGGAGTTATGATACATCTCAATGAAGAATTAACTCCTGATCAGTTTAAGGAAGCTATTAATTACTTCGCTAAAGACTTAAAGACATTCGATCCTGTAGTATGTGATCCACAAAGAGTTATTCGATATGTTAATAGTAAACATAACAAAAGTGGATTATTTAAGATACCACTTGAACTATCCGAATTAGATGAGATGAATGTTGATGAGATTAAAGAGTTGGCTAAGAAACCTAGATATAACACTATACCTAAAACACAAATCAGTATATATAGTGATATGATACTTCCCGAAAAAAAGAAAGAAAAAGTTAAAGCTGAGAAACCTAAAGCTCAAGTTGATGAATGGGGAGAAGTAGTAGACTCTGAATATTCAATGGATATTAAAACTTGTGACTTAAAGATTAAGCCTAATAATTTTGATGATGCTAGATGGTTATTAAACAATGGGTTCTTCTCAGAAGGAGAAAGATCTACAGCATTATTATGTCTAGCTAGTTTCTATAAAAGTATTGGATATGCAAAAGAACAGACATATCGATTATTAAAAGGTACTGCTGAACTACAATCTAAACGTAGTGGACAAGATAGGTTTCCAGATGTAGAGCTTTGGAATAATGTTGTATCTCAAGTATATGGACCGAATTGGAAGGGTGGTATATTTAGTTATAAAGATCCTAATTCATGGTTATACAAGTATGCAACTAAACATGGTATCAATGTAAATCAAGTAACTTCCGTTATGAAGTTTGAGGATATAGAAGCACAATTTAGAGACTTTGTAATTAATATAGATAAGAATACTGTGAAGACCGGGATACGCCAATTAGATGAAGCTATGCCTTTGACAGTAGGAATGGCGTGTGGACTCGTAGGAGCTGCTTCTAGTGGTAAGACGAGCGTTGCATTAGACATACTAGCTAATACTTCTAAGATGAACGTAACGAGCGTTTTTGCATCTCTAGACATGTATCGTACAAGAATCTTTGAAAAGTTGACATATAGAGTTACTGGAGGTAAATCTCGTAAAGAAATATATGAAGCTTTCCAACAAGGTAAACATGCTGAGATTACTCAGAAGATCAAGGATCAATTTGGGAATGTATTCTTTTACGATAGAAGTTCTCCTACAGTTCAGAATATAAAGGATTATGTAATTGATGTACAACAAAAAACTGGTGAGAAAGTTAAGCTAGTGATGATCGATTACTTTGAACGAGTTAGTTCTGAAATGTCAGATGATACTGCGGCAAGTAAGCAAGTAGCAGGAGAGATACAGGATTTAGTAAACGACCTTAACGTTTGCGTAGTAGTATTGTTTCAACCAAATAAACAAGCTTTATCTGGCGGACCGGAAATGCCTATACTTAACTATGCATCGATTAAAGGTTCATCATTCGTGTTTCAATCACTTAGAACTATCTTTAGTATATGGAGACCATTCTTTACACCGTTAACTAAAGAGAAGGATCATTATCTAAGTCTTGGTATTTTGAAGAATGACTTAGGAGTATTAGATACTTTCGACTTTGGGTGGGAAGGTAAGACTGGTAGAATATATGAACTAGAGGATTTCCAACGAGAAGAGTTAAAGGAATTGCTAGATCAGAGAGATAAGAAGAAAAAGGAAAAAGATGATGAGTGGAAGTAGAATTGACATTAAACAATAATACTGGTATAATATGCTATGAGTTTTGAATACTTTTTTCTAGATAGAGATATAGATGTCATATGGATTATAATATGTATGTTAGCATATGCTATATCGTACAAAGCTTTAGATGTAAGGGAATCACATAAGGATTGGTACGTTCCTTGTTTGATTGCTGGGACTGGTATAATAGGGTTATGTATATCAATAGTATTGTATATATTTAAATTAGTTGCGAAGGAGTAGTAAATGTGTGATAATGTCAAACTTATAAAAGATAGCGATCGACCGTCTATTTCATTAGATAATAGTGAACCTTGTACTATTATATTCAAATGTGAAAGCGTTGATGATGCTAGAGTATATGCTAATGCTTTTAGATATAAAGATGCATTTGAAGAAGTGTGGATGAAGCTATTCAGACCGAGACTGAAACATGGGTATAACAGTAAGAAGATCAACGACTTACTAGAAAGAAATGGATCTGAAGATAAAGATGGCGATTTCTCAAGTCCATGTCACGAGTTGATGGATGAGTTAGAGAAACTATATCACGAGATTAGAGAGGATATCCAAGAATAACTACAAACAAAGGGGAAAAAAATGAAAGACTTAATCGGTTTGTATTATCCTATTAGAAATGATAAAAATCTAATAGTAGGGAAAAAGTTAATTCGGGATGTAGCTTTATACAAAAATACAAAAGGTAAAACTTTAGGTTTATGTCTTAAATTCGATGAACATTCAGAGTGGAAGGACGTATTTCAAGGAATGGAACTATACGATTATCAAGGAGAAGCAGTTCAAACATCATTTAATTGCGTTCATCTTCTCGAAACGATACAAGATTTGCTTCGAGACTATCCAGAAGTTAAACGAAAAGGTAAGAGAAGCATATTCGTTAAAAAATCTTGATAATACTGAATAATATGTTATACTATACTCTAGCGAGGTAGTATATGAGATTATGGTCAGTACATCCTAAACATCTAGATTCAAAAGGTTTAGTCGCTTTATGGCGATGAATATTTACCTAATCCATTATTTTCTCTTGTAGATGGAGATATTGAATCCTGGGAGATATTATAATAGTAGATCTTTAATAATTTTTAGAGTAGAATATAGTTATGTATAGTAATGCTTTAATATACGGTAAAAATCCTTTAGAACGTATTGTCTCGCTTGAAGTTGTAGATGATCAATTAGAAGTCTTTCAACAACAAGATGATGGTTCTATCCATTCAATATTCTTTCCTAATAGATTCTGGCTGTTATCGCCTAAATGGTTTGGAGACGGTTCAGTTAAACTACAAGGTAATCAACATTACTGTTACGGTAAACAATATAAAGAACGTAAAGAATTTATGTCAGAACGTGGTAGGATGTCTAAATCAGATGTCTTTAGTATATTCAATCCTAAAGAAGCTATAATGGTAAAAGATGGATATACTTACTTCAAAGGACTTAAACCTAATGAAGTATCAATACTATCATTCGATATTGAAACTACTGGACTTAAGATGAATGATACATCTAAAGTATTACTTATATCAAATACATTTAGAGATAGCAAAGGTAAAGTAACTCGTAAACTATTTTCATATGAGAACTATGCTTGTTGTGGTGAGATGATACTGGATTGGAGTAACTGGGTGCAAACTGTAGATCCTAGCATTTTATGCACACACAATGGTATGTGTTACGATTTACCGTATATGCATTATTGTGCAGGTAAGACTGGACATAACTTAGAGATAGGTAGAGATGGATCTAATATTCAATTTGAAGAGTTCGAACGTAAATATCGAGTAGATGGTTCTAGGGAGCTTAGTTATAAACGAGCTAGTATATATGGAAGAGAAATAGTAGATACAATGTTCCTAGCTTATAAGTATGATGCAGCTAGTAAGAAGTATGAATCATATGGATTAAAGAATATCATTAAGCAAGAGGGATTAGAGAAGAAGGATAGACAGTTTTACGATGCTGGCAAAATCAAAGATAATTATCGAGATTCTGCTGAGTGGGAGAAGATTAAGAAATATGCAATTGAAGATTCTGATGATGCGTTGATGTTATACGATTTAATGATACCAGCATTCTTTTATATGACACAATCTATCCCTAAGAGTTTTCAGATAATGATTGAAAGTGCAACTGGAGCACAGTTAAATAGTCTATTAGTACGTTCTTATTTACAAGAAAAGTATAGTATTCCTAAAGCTGATGATGTAATTCAATATGAAGGTGCGATAAGTTTTGGGATTCCTGGGATATATAGAAATGTCCTTAAGGTCGATGCAGTTTCAGAGTATCCAAGTTGTATGATACAGTACGAAGTTTATGATAAGAAAAAGGATCCTAAGAAAAATTTTTTTAAAATGGTTGAAACATTTACATCTCAAAGAATTGCACATAAGAAGTTAGCTAAAGATACTGGAGATAAATATTATAAAGATATGGAACAAGCAGAAAAAATCGCAATTAATTCTGCATATGGTCTACTAGGCGCTCCAGGACTTAATTTCAATAGTCCTCAGAATGCAGCACTAGTTACTAAACTAGGAAGAGAATGCATCATGAAGTCTATAGAATGGGCATCTGGAAAATCTTCACAGTATTGGATTGATAAATGTAAAGGAGAAAATGAAGATGAGTCGTCAGAGTGAAGCGAATAGAAGAAAAGATACTTGTATTGAATGTGGTAGGTTCATGCCTATTAAAGCTAAGAATATGTGTCAAAACTGTTGGCATAAACATAAAAGACGCTATGATTTAAATTTCTTTCTACGAACAAGATATGTAGAATTAAAAAACCGATGTTCTAATCCGAATGAACCGAAGAATAATTATCTAGGAATGAAATATTGTTCGTTAATGGAATTCTATTCTTTTTTTATAAATGATAATAAACTCAAGAAACTATTTAAGAATTGGCAGAAATCGAATTTTGATTTTAAACTAGCACCTTCTATTGATAGGATAGACCCTAAAAAAGGGTATATACTCGGTAATATGCAATTTATTACACATTCTGAAAATTGTACTAAAGATCAAATAATGACGAAAATAAGAATGTTCTCTAAGGATAGGATATATATTCGTGATTTTATCTCACAAGGAGAAGCTGAACGACAATTAGGAATACCTCAAGCTAATATTTGGAAAGTTTTAAATAAGGAAAGAAATAGTGCAGGAGGATATTACTTTGAATACGCATAATTTTATTATTACTAATTGTGACACAGATAGTATTAGCTTTTGTAAACAAGATCAAACTAAATTTTCTTCTGATGAAATTAGTAAATTAATTGATGATCTAAATAGTAATTTCCCAGAAAAGATTCGATTTGCAAATGACGGTTACTTCCCAGTATTCGTAGTATTGAAAGCTAAGAACTATATCATGTGGGATGGAACTAAACTTAAGTTCAAAGGTTCTGCTCTTAAAGATGCTAAGAAAGAACCTGCGCTTAAAGAATTTCAAAAGGCAGTTATCGATAGTATCATTTTCGAGAAGAATGATTATACTGAGATCTATAATAAATATATACGAGAAGCTATGAACATCACAGACATTAAACGTTGGGCTTCTAAGAAGACGATATCTAAAACTGCAATGGAATCTACTCGCAGTAACGAGACCAGAATCATGGACGCTTTAGTAGGTAAAGACTTTAGTGAAGGCGATAAAGTATATATGTTCTTTCGTGAGAAAGAGAAGTTAGCTTTAGTTGAAGATTTTGATGGAACATATGATAAGGATAAAGTATTAGAGAAGTTATACAAAACAGTACAAGTATTTAAATCAGTTATAGATATTGAGAAGTATTTTCCTAATTATAAACTTAGGAAGAATAAACCTTTATTAAATAAGATCATAGACTAAGTTTTGTTAGACAAATCTATAGTTTTATGTTATCATATATCAGAGGTGTTTATATGGATTATAAAAATACAGTTTCCGAATTCTTCAAACGATATCGTAAAGAGTTTCGTACTTATAAACGTGAAGTTATAGGTAAGCTCATCCCGAAGGGTCTTCGTCTTACAAAAAGAATAAATTTTAGTAAGAAAAGGACAATTAAATGAACGGACTAAAAACTATTTTAGTTGAATATTTTAACAAACAACCGTATGTTAGTCTTTCTGAAGTTCAGAGGGTTATTCGAGAATATGATA
>Ga0316608_1000391_pt1 | contig 21653 bp, 15 predicted proteins | sample MIS2016152B_MG_FD_207673 | JGI IMG/M metagenome (GOLD analysis project Ga0316608, IMG submission 207673) | Microbial mat bacterial communities from Middle Island sinkhole, Lake Huron, Michigan, United States - MIS.2016.152B | ecosystem: Environmental > Aquatic > Freshwater > Lake > Sediment...
CGATATTCACAACTCCAACACCGCTGGCACAACTATTCAGCATAGCCAGAAGAGCAGCCAATCCGCCAAAATTTGCACCATAACCAATGCTGGTTGGAACTGCTATGACAGGTTTATCTGTGAGACCACCCACCACGCTGGCCAAAGCACCTTCCATGCCGGCTACTGCAATGATAACGGATGCATCTTTCAATCGATGAGCATTTCCGAGCAAGCGATGTATTCCTGCTACGCCTACATCAAAAAGTTTTTCTACCGTACAACCTAATTTTTCGGCTGTAACAAAGGCTTCTTCGGCAACGGGAATATCGGAAGTACCGCCGGAAACAATCAGAACTTTGGATTTGCTTTTTTTAATCTCATTTTGCTCGATGAAAACAGTTCTTGCTGCTTCATAATATTCAGCCAAAGGGGTAATTTTTTTAATGGCCTGAAAAACCTCCTCACTTGCGCGGCTTGCCATCACATTACTCTTGCGGTAAAGCATTTTTTCAGCAATTCCAACAATTTGTTCGATGGTTTTTCCCGGGCAGAAAATCACTTCCGGGTATCCGGTACGAATTTCGCGATGATGATCAATTTTTGCATAACCCAAGTCTTCAAAAGCTAAATCTTTTAAACTTTCTATTGCATCGGGTATTTCAATTACTCCTGACTTAACACCATTCAGAAGTTCTGATAAATTTTGTAAGGTCATAATATTTTTCTCATAAGTATTAGGGACAAAGAACGATTAAGACATTTCACAACATTGGCGTTACTTTTCTTTTTGGAGGTTGAAAGCAGCAAGCTCGTGTTACACAAAAAGCTACTTTCTTGCACAAAATATTGTGATTTTTTTAATAGTATCATTTTCATCTACAACTTTTTATCTTTTGCACTTTCATCATTTTTCATTTGAGTAATCGTTTCTTTATCAATATTATAATATACAATTAATTCAATTTTCTTTGCAAATTTACAATTTTTTTTTACTAACTGCGGAATTAATCTTCTGTATATAATACCAACTGACTGCTATATTGCATGTTGTGCTCATTTTTTTTCTTTATTTATCAGCGTAATATATGGTTCTTTACCAGCAAATATTATTGGTAATTCCAAAATATCAGATACCTTGTTATCAAGTAATTCCATGTAGTATTTGTTTTTCCTTATCTGATTTAAGGCTTCATTTATTTTATTGTCGATTCTTTCATGGAATTTTTTATCTGTTTCGCTTTCATTTCTTGTAATTTGTTTTATTTCAATTACTATTCCTACTTTACTTTTATCGTGTGGTATCAACATTATATCATACCTTCCTTCGCCACTTTCTTTGTTTGATCTGATAATATAATCATCACCAATTATCGCAAGCAATCCAAGTACATACGATTGGTAAATATTTTCAGCATCTCCTTTTGTGTGTAAAGACGTGGCATGCCACGTCTTTACATCTTCAATTATTTCTTTAAATCCTTTTTCAAAATTTACTATGTCCTTTGAAATCAAATATTTTGTTGTATTGATTAATAATGTTTGTTTTATCTTAATATCAGTGCTTAACCATTTCTTTATGATGTTTTTAAAAACAAGTTTTATTTCATAATTTGGAATTTTCAAATTGAAAGTATTGTAATCAAGTTTTGATTCAGTGGTCAGATATCCTCTGAAAATTAACAATGTCCAAAGCAATTCTTTATCTGTATCTAAATCGGGAAAAACAAAGTTTTCGTCAATACTTTTTTCAATTGTTTCATTATTTATTAGTTTTAAAAGTTGCTCTCTTGTATAATTTGCATCTCGTTCCTTTAAGCGCTCCTTAATTAATTCATCAGAACTTGTATTTACCCAAAACGGTTTAAATCCACTTTCAAAGTCTTGAGCATAGTTTAGTATTGACCATGGATAATAAATATCAGTTGTTTTTCCAAATTTATATCCATCATACCACTTTTTTACCTGCTCATATTCAGTGGTTACCTTAAAATCTTGCAATATTTGTTTTACTTCATTTTCAGTGAATCCAAATTTATCCGAAATTTGGTTGTCCAAAACTGAAAAAATACTGATATTATTTAATCCTGTGAATATGCTTTCTCTTGAAATATGTAACCAAAAAAGAAATATTTGTTTTTTAATGAAATATTCTCAGTTTTATAGTTATGAATTATCAATAACTTTGTTCATACTTCCAATAGAGTAACCTTCCAATTCAAGCGCAACATACAAATATCCATAAGATTTTAGGGTCTTGGAAATTTTCTCCATGAGTTTGGGTTCAAATATTGCAGGTAATTCATTTTGAGCAATTTCTATTCTTGCAATATCAGAATGAGTTCTTACCCGAAATTGTTTAAAACCCAAAGATCGAATGTAGGCTTCTGACTTATCAATCTTTGTAAGTTTTTCATTTGTAATACGTTCACCATAAGGAATTCGGGAGGCAAGGCAAGCCAAGGCAGGCTTATCCCAAGACTTGAGACCTAACTGACGCGACAATTCTCTGATCTCTGCTTTCGTAAGACCAGCTTCTTTTAAAGGACTCATAATATTCAATTCTTGCAGTGCTTTCATTCCCGGTCTGTAATCGCTCAGGTCATCCATATTGGAACCATCGAATACTGTGTTAAATCCAAGTTCTACTGCTTTCTCAGCTATTTTCGAAAACTCACTTTTTTTGCAAAAATAACAACGGTTGACGGGATTATCCAAAACTTCTTCTTCTATTTCTTCATCTATTATCAGAGCATGGGGAATACCAATCTGATTTGCAAATTCTTTGGCATCGCTCATTTCAGATTCAGAATTCATAGGTGAAACGATGGTGATAGCAATAGAATTTTCGCCCAATATATCATAGCTTACTTTCGAAAGAAAAGTGCTATCCACACCACCCGAAAAAGCAACGGCTACCTTTTTTTGATCTCGGATAATGGATTCCAGTTTTTTAAATTTATCTTGTATATTCATGAATTAAAAAATCAATTGTAAATATTAAAAGTGAACCTGAACATTATTCAACCATGCTCATTACCAATTTTCCATGATCCACCCCTTTCAAAGAAATGAGCATATCCGAAAATTCTGTCAATCTGTAGGATGTGCCTTTTACTGCAACAATTTGCAGGCATTTTTCGTGATTAATGATCAGATTCGTAGAAGAAAGAACAATATCTTTGTATTTAAATTGCAATTCATTCAGCTTCGAAGGAATATCGGTTTTCTGATGATTGTAAGATAAAACAACTGCACCAGCTACAATGTTATTGCATTGCCATTTTTTTTCCACCATGCTCTTCTCAATCAGGTGACGAATAGCTTGAGAGCGATTCGGAAATTTATTATTGATCACATACGCATCGAGCCAAGTCAAAAGTTCTTCTTCCAATGAAACACCAAAACGAGCTACGGACATAATTAATGTTTTTAAAACTTCATGGTTAACCTTAAATTAAACAACCGACCTGTGAGTCTGTTGGGCGTGGCATATTGGTTGGCTATGCTTTCGGCATCAAAACCCAAACTTTGGTTTTGTACTACTGTAAGCCAATAGTATGAGATAGTGTTGTTGGCTCCTAACAAATTAAAAATTTCTGCACTCAATTGAACAGAGGTAAATGGTTTAAGTATTTTGATTTTAGTCCCAATTTCTGTATCTATTTCTTTGAAAATCTTGGTAAATCCTATATCAACCCTTTTGTATGAGGGCATGCGAAAACTTGCATATTCTCGTCCTACATTGGGGGGGCCAAAAGGATAACCAGAACTAAACTGAAAACTTAGGCGCATCTGATAACTTTTATTGCCAGGCAGGTAGTCCTGAAAAAACATTCCAACATTTAAAATTTGATCGGATGGTCTGGGTAAATATCCTGCACCATCCCCCTCAATATTTTCCATTGTTTTTAGTAATGAAAAACAAGTCCAGGAGTCAATGCCTGGAACAAATTCACCGTTTACCCTGATATCCAAGCCTGTGGCATAACCAACAGCTTTAGAATTTGCAAAATACCTGACTCTTACGTTATCAACCTCATAAGGTGTTAATTGGTCGTAGGCTTTATAATATATTTCGGCCACCAATTTGAAGGGGCGATTCCATGCATGAAAATTATAGTCTGTGCCCAAAACCCATTGCCATGAGTGTTGTGATTTTATTTTTGGGTTTATAAGCCCGACCGAATCTCGAAACTCACGATAAAATGGTGATTGATAATAAGAACCTGTTGAAAAGCGAAATAGAATATCTGTTTTCCAAGCAGGTTTTATTGAGGCCAAAAAGCGGGGACTAACAAGCAATTCTTTATTAAATGACCAGTAACTTACTCTTGAGCCAATTTTGAAAAAGTAACTGGCCCAAATCCCGTTAATTTTTATTCCATCTTGAAGAAATGCACTTAATCGTTCTGAGTTTACAACATTTTCAGAATTCATTGCAAAATTCAATTTTAAATCACTTTTAGAATAAGGAATTTCAAAAGGATGCGGTGTTGAGTAACCAGCAGAATCTATATATTTCCATTCATTCAAATTATCTTCGATGAGTTCTTGTTGATACTTTGCACCCCAAGTCCAATGATGAGAATTACTCTTGTGCTGTCCTTTAAATAAAATATTGTAAACATTGGATGTCAAATAGTTACGCGCATGTTCCAAATATTTTCCTATACCCAAATTCAGAATGCTATCTCCGGATGTTTCCTGGCCTATTCGTGTATCAAGCAAATTGAGATTATAAGAAGCTTCGATATCAAAGGTCTCTTGCTCAATTGAATGGTAGGCAGATCCAACCAATTTGAGTTCTGTTTTTTCGTTGGGTTTATAGGTTGCAGATAAACCAAAAGAAAGCGTTGAATATTTGTCTAACTCTTCTCCTTCAAAATTGACAAAAATGGAAACGGCGCTACTGAGAGTACCAAAATCTGTCTGACGACTCCGTGGCACAAATTCATATTTATTTTGGGCATAATTTCCGAGTAAGCCTAATTCAAATTTATCGTTCACTTTGTAAGTAAGATAAGTTTGAAAATCTTTATAATCAGGTTTGTAATCCCCCTGGGTTTCAAGACTATTTAAAAGATATTTTGTTGTTTTGTACCGAAATGCCGAAATGAATGAAAATTTTTTGTTTTTTGAAAGACCTTCAATATGCGCATTGGTTCCTAAGATACTTGCAGAAACAGAACCGGCATTTTTCATGGGAATTTTATATTTCACGTCCAGAACCGAAGACATTTTATCTCCATAAGTAGCATCAAATCCGCCGGGTGAAAATGATACGGAAGCAATCATATCCGAATTCACAAAAGGCAATCCTTCTTGCTGCCCGCTGCGAATAAGAAAAGGTCTGAATATTTCAATATCGTTAACATAAACAAGGTTTTCATCAAAATTTCCACCTCTTACAGTATATTGGGAGCTTAATTCATTTCGGGAAGTCGCTCCAAGAGTTTTGAGTAAACTAAAAACACCACCTCCCGAAACATCAGGTATCGAATTGATTAATTTAGGATTAAGTCTGATTATTGGCTCAGGTCTGTTGTAATTATCAATTATTTCTACCGTGGGCAAATCACTTCTGCTTTTAAGAATGACAATGAGTTCTTTAATTTCGCCGGGTTTGAGTTCAACAAAATAGGTTTTCGTTTCGTAACCGGTTCTCACGATCATTAATTTATGTTTTTGGTTTGCTGGCACTTTTAATTTGAATCTGCCATTGTAATCGGTTCTGCTGAAAAAGTTTTGTCCTGGAACAGAAATATCTACCAGATCAATTAAATCATTGGTCATCGAATCCTTCACAACTCCACTTATAAAACCAAACTCCTGTCCTGCTGCCAATTTCATTTGAAAGAGAAGAAAAAAGCCCAAAGTAATTTTTAATAACTTGTTGATTTGCATTGTTATGTTTTGTTTAGTATTTCGGTTATAAAAATTTTTCTATTAAAACAAATATCTGCTAAAAAATAGTTTAAGAATTTGAAAATAAAGCCTCAAATCTAACTTAAATTCCGTAAATGTATTTTGGTAAATAAGATTTTTCAAAAACCTCGAAGGGCAAATTTAGAGTTTATATTTTTTGATCCATCATGAAATTATTTTTTTTTAAGGATTTGTTTTGGTTGATACTGATTTGTAGATATATGGAAAAATACGAAACACCTGAAACAACGCAAACTATTATGTTGCGTTTTTCTATCATCAGAACTCGTGATTATATGATTTAACTTTTCATTTTTCAAAAGAACATCGCAAAAAATGAATCATCACTTATAAATTCAGAACTACTGAAACAGCGCAAACTATTTTGTTGCATTTTTTCAAATTTATGCTTACAAACCTAAAATCAGGGCACTCAATCGAAGGTATGCCGCTTGAGCGGGCTGACGAAGATAATGGATCGTGTAATTCCTTGTTGGCCGAAATAATTGACAGATCTATGAACCGAGGATGATTAGAATACTTAAGGTATATTATTAAAAAGCAAGGCTTTCAGAAAGGAACAAAGCAATCTGTCAGTTATTTTGGACAATTCTGAAAAACCCATGCCGTTATTATATTCTTGATTTTTTGTAACTTTTTTATCAAGCAAAAAGTTAGAAGAAAAATACTTTCCAATTTAAAATAAGATCATTACGAAAAACAACAATAATGTTTTGCGAATAGATTTTGGTAAACTACTGATATTTAAACATGACTTTCAAGAGTTCTGAATTTAATGATACAAAATTGATTCTTAATTTGGATGTTTTTTTTATCCAAGTATCCTTATTATGTCAAAATCACGAGTTCTGATTACACCGTAAAGTTTTGTATAAATTGAAAGGGTCACCCATAAAGTTATTTTTACCACAGAGTTCGCTAAAAACACGAAGACCCTGTTTACACAAGCAAATGCTGTGTAAACAGGATCTTCACATCCGATAACCCACAGGGTTTTTCAATAAAATAGACGAAATGACGCAAGAATATCAACCGCTTTCGCAATCATCTAACTACTTTTGGGAGATTTCGATCTTACTTTTTGCTGAAATGAAGTGTAGCGATTCGTCCACAAATATTTCCAGATCCATATCAGATTGATTTTCAATCATGATTTCATTATGATTTACAGATAATTTGATCAAAATACCTCGAAACAAAATTTCGAACGACAAGCTTTTCCATTTTTCGGGCAAATAGGGTTGAAAACTTAGTTTTCCTTCCTTCATTCTCATTCCACCAAAACCTTGCACCACCGAAATCCAAGTTCCTGCCATGCTGGTAATATGCAATCCGTCTTCGGTGTCGTTGTTGTAATCATCCAGATCTAATCTACTCGACCGTAAATATAAATTATAAGCCTTTTCCCTCAATCCGATTTTTGATGCCAAAACAGAATGTACACAAGAAGAAAGCGAGGATTCATGAACCGTTCTGGGTTCATAAAAATCAAAATTCCTTCGAATTGTTTCCAGATCAAAATGCGGTTCAAAGAAATATAATCCCTGAAGTACATCAGCTTGTTTTATGAAACAGGAACGAAGAATCCGATCCCAAGACCAATTCTGGTTTAATGGCAAGTTTTCAGGACTTAAATCTTTGACCATGATTTGCTCCTTATCCATGTATCCATCTTGTTGCAAATAAATACCCAAATCGTGATGTTCAGGAAAATACATGTTATCTGAAATGTCTTTCCATTGAATGGGTTCCTGAACAATATCAAATTTTGTTTTTGCAATAATTTGATTGAATTTTTCGGGATATTTTTCCTTCACAAACAACAAAGATTCTATTGTATAGGTCATACACCATTTTGCTATGTAATTGGTGTACCAGTTATTGTTTATATTATTTTCGTATTCATTTGGACCAGTGACTCCTAACATCACATATTTGTTTTTTTCCTGAGAATAATTCACCCTTTGCTCCCAGAATCGCGAAATACCGATTAAAACCTCAAGACCATATTCTGCCAAATAAGCTTTGTCATTATTATAATTTATGTAATTGTAAATTGCATAGGCAATGGCACCATTTCGGTGAATTTCTTCAAAAGTTATCTCCCATTCATTGTGGCATTCTTCCCCATTCATGGTAACCATAGGATAAAGTGCTGCACCATCCTTAAAACCAAGTTTCTCGGCATTTTCAATCGCTTTTCCTAAATGATTATACCTATATATGAGAAGGTTACGAGCAACCTTGGGATCTGCTGTACTCAAGTAGAACGGTAAACAATAAGCTTCTGTATCCCAGTAGGTACTTCCACCATATTTTTCACCTGTAAATCCCTTCGGACCAATATTCAGGCGGCTATCCTTTCCTGTATAGGTTTGGTTAAGTTGAAAGATGTTAAAGCGAATTCCTTGTTGAGCTGCTACATCACCTTCGATGATAATGTCGCTGTTTTCCCATTTGCGCTGCCATTCTTCTGTATGTGCCCGAAACAATTCTGCAAATCCTTTTTCTACCGCAGATTTTAACTTTTTCAAACAATAATCTTCAATTTGGGTTTCATCGAAATTCAAGGAAGATAATATGCAAGCATATTTATTGATTACAATACATTCATTCTGCTTAACTATAATGTTTGATTCGGTTCCTGCAAATTTAGTTTTGATAACAGAAGTGTAGTTGCAATTTACGATTTCACCAAAATCCTTGCTAAATGATGTATGCGTGGCAACACATACTTTGAAATTGGTCTTTTTGGTTTGTACCTTTATCTTGCAAATTTGATTTTCGGTAGATTGCGATACTTCGTCCCAAAATTTTTCTTCCCAGTTGGTATCTTTATTTTTGATATCACCATCTATATATGATTGTATTTTAATTTCGCCAGAAAAATTCAGTGGGGTGATGCTGTAATTGATTGCCGCTATATCGGGTTCTGCCATGCTAAGAAACCTGCGAGCCGAAACTTTTATCGATTTCCCCGATCTCATGGTTGCGATAAAATTTCTTTCCAGATAGGCTTGTTTCATATCCAGAATTCTTTCGAAAGAACCAATATTGCAATGGTTCAGGTCAAAAGGCTCTCCATCAATGGAAAACTCTATCCCTATCCAGTTGGGTGAATTCAACACTTTGGCAAAATATTCGGGATAGCCTATTTTCCACCAACCTACTTTGGTTTTGTCTGGGTAATAAACACCTGCAATATAGCTTCCCTGCATGCTTTCTCCTGAATAAGCTTCTTCAAAATTGGCTCTCTGCCCAATACTGCCATTTCCCAAGCTGAATATACTTTCGCTTATTTTATTATATTCGTGATGAAATTGATTTTCAACAATCCTCCACTCATCATGGTTTAAATATTCCTTCATATTATAGGGTTTTGACGAATTTTATTATATATATTTTCAATCACTTACGATCATTAAAACACAAATATTTGCAAAACATTCAATGGTGTATATCTATGTAATGAATAATTAATAATGAACAATGAATAATTCTTCTACTTCGTTATAATTAGGTGTTTGTAAAACCATTTGGTCTATATTATTTATTTTTTTTCACTATAGAAATTTACATGAAGTGTTTTGGTAAATCTCAAGATTTCAACCATTCAACTTTTGTTTGGTCGAAATTTTGAATGATAAGATGTGCATCCTTAAGTAGGTGGGCATTGCCAACTCCAATACAATGCATTCCTGCCCGAATTGCTGCTTCTACGCCTGCAATAGCATCTTCATAAACCACGCATTTTTCAGGACTTACACCTAACTCTTCAGCGGCTTTCAGAAATACTTCGGGATCTGGTTTTGCTTTCGAAACTTTTGTACCATCCACAATGGCATCGAACATGGATTCGATTCCAATTTGAGTAAGACATGTTCTTGCGTTTTTACTGGCAGAAGCAATGGCCATTTTGTAACCTTCTCTTTTAACATCCCTCAGATACATTAACACCCCTGGAAGAATATCACTGGGAGTCATTTTCAGTATATACTCTATATACCAGGCATTTTTCTTGTCGGCCAGTTGTATTTTGGTTTGTTCATCGAAGCTAAGTTTTCCGATATCCAAAAGAATATCGAGTGAGGTCATTCTGCTAACGCCTTTAAGGAGTTCATTTTCATGTTCTGTGAAATCGAATCCGAGTTCTGCGGCAAGTCTTTTCCATGCCAGATAATGGTATTTGGCAGTGTCAACGATAACACCATCCAGATCAAATATACATGCTTCGATATTTTTCATTTGTATCTTTTTTTTGAATTAAATTTTACTATGAATATAACTTATTTTTTAATTATCAAAGTGTTATATAAAAATTCTCCTTATTTATTGAAATTTGTATTGCAAAACAATTTGTGTTATGTTAATTATAATTTATGTGCCTTATTTTCCTGCTTCTTTGCTCTGTTTGAATAAGCTCTCAATTGAATTTTTAACAATAGGTTTAGACAAATTAGTTTCCAATGTACTTTCAAAATTTATTGCTTCCATATTTGTTAATTTTTCATTGCCTAAATGGTTCATTATGTCAGCAGGAAAGCGACCATTATCAGAGTATTCAACTACATTTCGTATTTTCTTTCTATAATTTCCAAGTTTAGTTGCTACAACATATAGCATATACAGTGCAACCAATTTTGGTGGTTCATCCTCGAAATATGAATCAACCGCTTCCACTTCCATTTTGAGCAAACCAGAAGTCTTTTCAAACAAGGGTTCAGATAATTCAGTTAGGTAATCGAATGCGGATTTTTCCATAACATCAGAAAAATTGAAACTGTCCCAAATTCTTTTCATATTTTTTATACTTAATGTTCCAAAATCCAATTACCATTTTCTAATAATAAATTGTTTCATGTTAAGCAAAATTATGCTTTTATTTTGAATATAAATTTTTTATCAATGAAAAATTTATCTTACAAATTGAATCCGATACTTCAGTTTATCATAACATATAAAGCAATGCAATTTATGAAATATTTCAATTCAAGTCAATAGGTATAGAAACGAATCGATATGCTTGTAATAATTATTTTTTGAATTTCAAATGCCTGTATGTTATCTTCATTGTCTATTCAATCGGCTTACCATTGATTATATGCCATGATTGCAAGCTTATGGTTTCATTTTTCATTTTTCATTCTTCATTCTTCATTATTCATTATTGAAATATTCCTAATTCAATCTAAAAATTTCAAAATTTAGTCGGAAGATATTGTTTTTAAATATAAAATTCTATATTTGTATTGCATGATTACAATTTTCTGATGGAAAAGTCACTTTTTAAAGAGGTAAATAATTTTGAAATACTTAGTTTGTTGCCTATTGCAACCTTTGCCATAGACAATAAGGGAGAAATTGTTTTTTGGAACAAGAGTATGGAGAAATTGTCTGGATTGGAAGCATCAGAAATGATGGGAAAAGGAAATTACGAATATAGTATTTCGTTTTTTGGAAAAAGACAGGCCATGCTATGCGATCATTTGCGTGAAGGTCAAATTCAAAGTCTTTTGACTTCCGACAATATCCGCATAGAAAATGGTGCTTTTATCCATGAGTTTGAAATAACAACCCATTTTGGAAGAACAATAAATTTCAGAGAAAAAACCTTTTTTATAAACAATAAAAAAGAAGAACATTGTGGTGTAATTGAGATGATTGAAAGCATCAGTTATCAGAAGAAAATAGAATCAAAACTAAAGAATGCAAAGGAGGAAAATATTCAATCTTCCAAAGCTTCGGTCAAAATAAACAGGGCACTTATTGCCAGCAACGAAGAACTAAAGGCGGTAAATGATGAATTGCTTTATAAAAATACTTTGCTTGAGAAAGAAATCACACAAAGAGAAGCCGCTGAAAAAGAACTCGAAAAAAGCGAAGGAATATTCAAAGCATTTTTGGAACAATCTGTTGATGGTATTGCGATAATCAATCAATATGGTGAATATCTGGAATGGAACAAATGTCAGGAGCAAATCACCGGAATTGTTAAATCAGAGGTTATTGGAGCTAAAGTTTGGGAAATCAATGTTTTGCCAGCAGATGAGCAGAAGAAAGAATTGAACATGCTGGATAAAAATTTATTTCTTAAGCAAATAATTAATAATGAAAAATATACAATATTTGAGGATTCAATTCTTTCAACCAATTTGCAGGAAATTTCACTTCAAATTTTAAGTTTCACTATCAATGTGGGATCTCTTAGACTTGTAGGAAGGATAACCCGTGATATTTCTGAGAAGAAAAATCAGGAATTGCAATTGGAAAAATACAAAAATCTACTGGAAGATCTTCTGCGAATCAGAACCTTAGAATTAAGGATAAGCGAGAATTTATTTACCCAGTTATTTGAAAATGCGCCGGATGGCATCATTGTTGGTGATCCCAATGGCATCATTATCAATGCCAATAATGCAATTAGTAAACTTTGTGGAATTTCCAAAGACGAAATCAGAGGAAAGGTACCCGAAATATTTTTTGACAAGGAACAAATCCTTTTGAATCCATTGAATTTTTCTCAAATAGAATTTGGGGAAGTTTTAATTTCTGAAAGGATGTTGAAAACAGCGGACAACAAAACTATACCTGTTGAAATTCGAACAAATAAACTTCCTGATAATTATCTTCAAACTTTTATTCGGGATATTTCTGAAAGAAAAGAAGCAGAACGTTCCCTGATTGAGAGTGAAGGGAGAATCAAAACAATCTTCGATTCTGTGAATGATGCAATCTTTGTCCATGATGCAATAACAGGTGAGGTTTTGGATGTGAATCACCGATCCTGCGAAATGTATGAATACACAAGAGAAGAACTTATAAGTATTCCGTTCAACGAGATTAGCCATGGTGAATATCCCTACAATGACGTAGCAGCACTTGAATGGATCAGAAAGGCCGCCACAGGTGTTCCGCAAATATTCGAATGGCATGCAAAAAACAAAAGCGGTAATTTGTTTTGGATAGAAATAGGGATGCGATTAGCCAAGATCAATAACGCCGATCGCATCATTGTTGCCATTCGCGATGTAAACGCCCGAAAAAAAGCTGAAACAGAAATAATAAGACTCAACGAAAGTTTGGAGAACAGAGTTAAGGACAGGACTTTTCAGCTCGAAGCTGCTAATAAAGAATTGAGTGAATTTGCCTATGTAGTTTCTCATGACCTGAAAGCGCCATTGCGGGGAATTAATCAACTTGCTGAGTGGCTTGTGAATGATTACGAAACTGCATTTGACCAGAGTGGAAAAGAGATGATTGGTCTTTTGCGCAATAGAATTTCAAGAATGGAAAATCTCATCGAAGGCATTTTGCAATACTCCCGAATAGGACGAATGTTTGGCAAAGACGAGTGGGTGGATATGCATCAGTTAGTTTGTGAATGTATTGACAGTTTAGCGGTTAATGATAAGATCTCGATCAAAATTCTCAATTTGCTACCTCATTGTTATGGTGATCGTTTAAGGATTTCTCAGGTATTTCAAAATTTAATTTCAAATGCAATCAAATATATGGATAAGGAGCAGGGGTTTGTTGAAATATTTTCTTCTGAAAATGACCGAGAATTTATTTTTTGCGTAAAAGACAATGGACCTGGAATCGATAAAAAATACTTCGAAAAAATTTTTCAGATATTTCAAACTTTAACACCAAGAGATGAACGAGAAAGTACTGGAATTGGTCTTGCATTGGTAAAAAAAATCATAGAACTCAGAGAGGGAAAAGTTTGGGTTGAATCTGAACTTGGTGAGGGATCAAAGTTTTTCTTCACGCTCATTAAAAGAAGTAACCATGAACAGTAAAAAGCCTATTCTTCTTATTGAAGACGACCGGGTCGATGCCCTTACAGTAAAAAGAGCGATGGGATCCATTGGATTTATCAATGAATTGATTATCAAAACAACAGGTGAAGAAGCATTAACATATCTCCAGAATCCTTTAAACAAAAAACCCTCTATCATTTTACTCGATCTTAATATGCCGAGAATGAATGGTTTAGAATTCCTACAACTCATTAAATCAGACGAAGAATTAAAAATTATCCCGGTCATTATCTTGACCACTTCGCGCAATGAAAACGACAGGTTGGAGGCCTTCAAGTGGTCAGTAGCAGGTTATATGATTAAACCTATAGATTATTCTATGTTTGTTGATTTAATAAGTATGATAGATAAGTATTGGGGAATCAGCGAATTTCCTTGGGATGAATAATTTTCAAATAAAATAAATTTTACTACAAATGAACACATTCCTGTATGTAGAAGATGATAAAATAGATCGGATGGCCTTCGAGAGGTTTTATAAGATGAATGAAATCTCTTATAATTTTACAATTGCATGTTCATTCTATGAAGCCATCCAACTTTTAACACAAAACAAATATTGTGTTGTTGTTTCAGACTATAATCTTGGAGACGGGAATGCGTTGGAATTGTTCCCTTACCTTGCCGGGACTCCTCTCATTATCATCACAGGAATAGGAAGCGAAGAAATTGCTGTAAATGCCATGAAACTTGGCGCTTACGATTATTTAATCAAGGATTTGAAAAGCAATCATTTGAAAGTTCTTCCTATAACAATTGCAAAAGCAATCGATAAAAAGCAGGCTCTTGATGAACTCGAAAACTATAAAGCAAGGCTCGAAGATCTTGTAGTAGAAAGAACTGCCGAATTGATGCATTTAAATGAAAAACTCATTCAGGAAATTGAAGAAAGGAAAAAGACGGAAGCAAAACTTACCGAAGCTCTTTCGAAAGCAGAGGAAAGTGATCGATTAAAATCGGCATTTTTAGCCAATATTTCTCATGAAATCAGAACACCCTTAAATGGAATTATTGGATTCACAGAGTTATTGGCTTATGATGACATTAATATGGCTAAGCAGGGCGAATATATCAATATTATTCATAAAAGTTCAGATCAATTGTTATCCATCATCAATGATCTGATGGATATTTCCAAAATAGAGTCCGACCAAATAAACCTGAGCTATAGCTGGTTTAATGTGAACTACCTGCTTGATGAAATTTATACCTTTTATTCGAATAATAAAAAATCTTACGAAGTTGAAATTTTGTTGGTTAAGCAATTACAAGATCATCAGGCAAATATATTCTCTGATCAGAATAAAATTCATCAGGTAATAAACAATCTAATTGATAATGCTGTTAAATTTACCGAACGAGGTAAAGTAATTTTTGGCTATCAAAGTTCAAACGAATTTATAGAATTTTTTGTGAATGATTCCGGTATTGGTATTCCCGAAGCGTATCAGGCTGTTATTTTCGATAGATTCAGGCAGGTGCCCAAGAGTTCCGAAAAGCTTTATGGAGGCACAGGATTGGGCTTATCGATTTGTAAAGGGTTGGTAGAAAAAATGGGTGGAAGTATTTGGTTAAATTCCTCTGAAAATAAGGGTTCTGAATTTCGGTTTTCCATACCAAAAATAAATACTGAAAAAGATTTTTAAGATTTTTTACATGAAAAAGATTTCGGTGTTCTTCGTCCTAATGAATTTTAGATAAAACAAATAGAGTTACTTATGATTAAATCGATTTTTATTTGAATGTAAATAGATAAAAATTGAAGTTCTTGGCTTATAATATTCTCTATATTTGCACAAATTTTTTTGGATAATGAAAAATGGTTCAAAATTCTAATTTAACAGATTCCGATCAATCGGAGCAACAATATACTACATTAAATCTTGGCCCTACCCATCCTGCCACACATGGTATCTTCCAGAATATTCTGAAAATGGATGGTGAAACGGTAATCGATGCCACACAAACCATCGGTTACATTCATCGTGCTTTCGAGAAAATTGCCGAAAGGCGACCTTATTATCAAATTACTCCGCTTACAGATCGTTTGAATTACTGTTCAGCTCCCATCAATAATATCGGTTATCACTTAACGGTAGAAAAACTTCTCAATATTACAACACCAAAGAAGGTTGATTATTTGCGGATCATCATCATGGAGCTTGCCAGAATTGCCGATCACATCATTTGTAACAGTGTTATTGGGGTGGACAGTGGGGCGCTCACAGGTTTTATTTATTTGTTTCAGGAAAGAGAAAAAATTTATGAAATTTACGAACTGATTTCGGGTGCCAGATTGACCACCAACATGGGGCGGATAGGGGGCTTCGAGCGTGATTTTTCAAAAGAAGCCATAGCAAAAATCAAAGAATTTGTTAAAGATTTTCCAAAGAAACTTAATGAGTTCGAAAAGCTTTTACTTCGAAATCGTATTTTCATGGATAGAACTATCAATGTTGGTAAAATATCGGGCGAAAGAGCTTTAAATTATGGCTTCACCGGCCCTAATTTAAGAGCAGCCGGAGTTGATTATGATGTACGTGTTTTCAGTCCATATTCTTCTTATCAAGATTTCGATTTTATCATTCCTGTTGGTCAAAATGGTGATACGTATGATCGTTTTTGTGTTCGCCAAAACGAAATGCGTGAATCGATTAAAATAATCGAAAATGCCATTAAAAATATTCCAGAAGGAAAACATCATGCCGATGTTCCGGAGGTTTATCTTCCCGAGAAAAAGCTGGTTTACAAAAGTATGGAAGCGCTGATATGGCATTTCAAAATTGTTATGGGTGAAATACCTATTCCTGAGGGTGAAGTATATCATTCTGTGGAAGGTGCAAATGGAGAATTGGGATTTTATCTTGTAAGTGATGGATCGCGCACACCATATAGGCTTCATTTCAGAAGGCCATGTTTTATTTACTATCAGGCTTATTCTGAGATGATTCAAGGAGGTGTCTTATCGGATGCCATTCTGACCATGAGTAGCATGAATGTAATTGCTGGAGAATTAGATGCCTAAAAATGAATTAATTATGCATAGAGGAAATTATATAAATCATCGATTGCGGGTAAAAACGCAGGAAGAAATTAATTTATCCGCAGAAATTCTTAAAAAAATTCATAAGATTATTCAAAGGTATCCGCAGGGCAAGCAGAAATCGGCTTTGTTGCCAGTTTTACATCTTGTTCAGGAGGAATTTGGATCGCACTTGAGTGTGAACCTGATGGATAAGGTTGCGGAAATTCTTTCTATTCAAGCTATTGAAGTGTATGAAGTTGCAAGCTTTTATTCGCAGTTTAATTTGGATAAACCGGGTAAATATGTCCTCGAGGTTTGTCATACTGCGCCATGTGCTATTTGTGGAGGTGATGACATAGTGGATTACCTGAAAGAAAAATTGCAGATAGAGGTAGGAGAGACCAGTGCGGATGGTCTTTTTACTTTGAAAACAGTTGAATGCCTTGGAGCATGCGGTTATGCACCTGTGATGCAAGTTGATACAGAATTTATTGAAAATCTTGATACAGAAAAAATCGATCAATTGATCGAAACTTTGAAGAAACAAACAGAAAAACCTCATGAATTGCGATGGGCAGAAAGATTCTTTTAGAAAAAGTAGATATTCAGGGAATTGAGTGTTTCGATGTATGGCGCACAAATGGAGGTTATGCCTGTGTCGAAAAGGCGCTGGGTCAAATGAAACCCGAAGAAGTACAAGCCGAAGTGATTGCTTCAACTTTGAGGGGAAGAGGAGGAGCTGGCTTTCCTACCGGACAAAAATGGTTATGGTTAGACAGAAAATCTGATAAACCGCGGTATTTGCTTTGCAATTGTGATGAAAGCGAACCCGGAACTTTTAAAGATCGATATTTGGTTGAAAAACTACCTCATCTTTTAATCGAAGGAATGATTTGCTCTTCATACGCCTTGGGCGTAAACACGGCATATATTTATGTGAGGGGGGAATTTAAATACTTGATTGGAATTTTAAATAAAGCATTGAATGAAGCCAGAAAAAATAAATTTTTAGGCGAAAATATTTTACATTGTGGATACAATCTTGATATACATGTTCACTCGGGTGCTGGAGCTTATATTTGTGGTGAAGAGACTGCACTAATAGAATCATTGGAAGGAAAAAGGGGAAATCCAAGAATAAAACCGCCTTTTCCTGCTGTGAAGGGTTTGTATGACTGCCCAACGGTTGTAAACAATGTTGAAACTCTTGCAGCAGTAAGTCCTATTATTATGATGGGTGGAACGGAATATGCAAAAATTGGCACGAAAGCTTCGGCTGGAACAAAACTTATTTCTGCCTGCGGAAACATTAATAATCCTGGCGTATATGAAATAGAATTGGGTTTGCCTGTTGAAGAGTTTTTATTTGATCCTAACTACTGTGGTGGGATAAAAAACGGGAAGAAACTTAAGGCTATTATTGCTGGAGGCTCTTCTGTACCAATTCTTCCTGCCGGTCTTATTTTGAATACTGGTAAGGGGGAAAAAAGATTGATGTCTTATGAATCTCTTTCTGACGGTGGGTTTGCGTCAGGAACCATGTTGGGATCAGGTGGTTTTATCGTTTATGACCAGGATCAGTGTATTGTGCGGAATACATGGAATCTAACAAGATTTTACCATCATGAATCGTGCGGACAATGCTCTCCATGCAGAGAAGGAACGAGTTGGATGGAAAAAATTCTTTGGAGAATTGAAAACGGACAAGGCAGGATAAAAGATTTGGACGTGCTGGTTCAGATTTCGAAAAATATTGAGGGGAATACAATTTGCCCTCTCGGAGATGCTGCTGCTTGGCCTGTTGCAAGTGCAATCCGTCACTTCAGACATGAATTTGAGTTTCATGTGGAGCATCCCGAAATTGTTTCTAAAATTAAGCATGGTGATATAGATCAATACAAATAATTTTAGGCATGGACAAAGCAAAAACAAACTAAAACAGCATTGATATGAAAATCACCATAGACGATAAAACGGTTTTTGTTGAACCAGGAACAACAATTCTGGAAGCAGCACGAAAAATTGGAGGTGAAATAGTCCCACCGACGATGTGTTATTATTCAAAGCTCAAAGGATCGGGTGGAAAATGCCGCACATGTCTTGTAAAAGTAGCACAGACCTCAGCTTCCAATCCCCGGCCTATGCCAAAATTGGTGGCCTCTTGCAGCACACCTTGCGAAGATGGTATGATAGTTCAAAACATTAGTTCACCGGACGTTTTGGCAGCAAGAAAAGCCATCGTGGAATTTTTACTCATCAATCATCCCCTTGACTGCCCTGTTTGTGATCAGGCGGGTGAATGCAATTTACAGGATTTGAGTTATGAGCATGGGGGAATTGCTACCCGTTACGAAGAAGAAAGAAGAAAGTTTGAAAGAATTGATATCGGTCCTTACATTCAATTGCACATGAATCGTTGCATTTTGTGTTATCGTTGTGTTTACACCGTCAATCAAATTTGTGAAGGTCGTATTCATGGAGTTTTATATAGGGGCGATGCTGCCGAAATTTCTACTTTCATTCAAAATTCGGTAGATAATGATTTCTCTGGAAATGTTATTGATGTATGTCCGGTTGGCGCACTAACAGATAAGACTTTCCGTTTCAAAAGCCGAGTGTGGTTCTTAAAACCATTTGATGCGAGCAGAAATTGCAAAAAGTGCAATGGCAAGGTTGTTGCTTGGAAATTCGGAGATGAAATTTATCGTATCACTGGCAGAAAAAATGAATACGATGAATTGGAAGAATGGATCTGCAATGAATGCCGCTTTGAGCATAAAAATATACAGGATTGGCAAATCGAAGGGCCGAGGAAAATAGAAAGAAATTCTGTCATTTCTCAAAATCACTACAATAAAATCAAAAAAGGATCTATTATACATCCTTTAGAAAACAAAGTTGAATCTATAGACAACAACATCTAAAATATAATTATTAATATATTAGCACACTTACAAAATAGCACTTTAAAAATGGATTTTATAGAAATAATTTACAAAATAGCATTATCTTCTATTATATTGATGATCAGTCTGTTTGTTGCAATGTATTCAACTCTTGTAGAGCGCAAGATGGCGGGTTTTTTTCAGGATCGTTTTGGACCGGATCGTGCTGGAAAGTGGGGAATACTTCAACCATTGGCTGATGGTATAAAATTATTTTTTAAGGAAGAATTTGTCCCACAAAATGCAGATAAATTTCTATATGTTTTAGGGCCATCTTTGACTATGCTTATTGCCTTGCTCACAAGCGCCGTAATACCATGGGGCACTCCGGTTCATGCAGGGGAAAAGGTCTTTCCTTTGCAGGTTGCTGATGTGAATGTTGGGGTTTTGTATATTTTTGCTATTGTTTCTATTGGTGTATATGGCATCATGATTGGTGGATGGGCATCCAATAATAAATATGCCTTACTGGGAGCAGTGAGAGCATCGTCACAAATGATTAGTTATGAGCTTGCTATGGGGCTGGCTATCATACCGATTGTTATGATTTCAGGCTCTTTGACCCTCAACGATTTTGTTGCCCAACAACATGGATTTGATTGGAATATATGGAAACAACCTCTTGCTTTTTTAATCTTTATCATTTGTGCCTTTGCGGAATGCAACCGTGCACCCTTCGATCTTCCAGAATGTGAAACAGAGCTAATCGGCGGTTATCACACCGAATATTCCAGCATGAAGTTGGGATTTTATTTATTTGCAGAATATATCAATATGTTCATTTCGGGTGCTATTGCAGCAACGTTGTTTTTAGGTGGCTATAATTTTCCTTTTATGGATCATTTTGCGGCACAACCTAATTTGCTTGCATTTTTATGCTTCTTATCTTTGTTTTTGAAAATAACTTTTTTTGGTTTTCTTTTTATGTGGGTGCGTTGGACTTTGCCCCGTTTCCGTTACGACCAACTCATGAATCTGGGCTGGAAGAAGCTCATTCCACTGGCCTTGCTGAACATTGTAATCACTGGTATTGTGCTGTATTTTAAAAATTGAATTTATAGGAATAAATTCGGAACAAATGACTAAGGAAAAAATACCGTATAACAATATAATAATAAGCATATTTCCAATCTTTATAATTACACAATTATGAATTTAAAATGATACCATAATTTTGGTAGATACGCGTTGCATTGCGTATCTACAATCAATGCGTTGGTTAATTACAATTTCACAACTTTGCCCCAAGAACGAATTTTTTTCATAAGTTATCACTACTGACTAGGTTAAAAAAACTTTAAAAAGAAATATCGGGTGTTTAATAGGTATCGCCACTATGTGGCTATAAAAGAGGTCGGTTTTAATTTCTACAAAGGTTTCGAAGCTACGCTTCTTTTTTAAAATGCAACTTAGTTGCGAAATCGTAAAACTACCGAAACAGCGCAAACTATTATGTTGCATTTTTTCTAAAATATGCTTACAAACCCAAAATCAAGGCACTCAATCTAAGGTATGTCGTTTGAGCGGGCTGGCGAAGATATTGGATCGCGTATCCTTATTGGTCAAAATAATTGACAGATCTAACAGATACGCAATAATATTGCGTATCTATTAAGGTATGTTATTAATTCTACTTTGGTAAATTACAATAAACAATGATTTTTTAAATTTCTTTAATAGCCGCAGCCGTCAGGTTACGGGGGTAAAACGTTGGTTTACAGGATAATAAAAATTGTTTCATGAAGAAATGCCAATTATATAGCATAAAACGTTGATTAGCAGAATCCCCCTCTTGGGAGGGGGTTGGGGCATAGCCGTCAATTTAAGCCTATAACCTTCACTCAATTAGCACATAACACATTTCTGATAGAAATCCGAAACTCTCTCAAATTGCTAATTTTTAATATAGTGCCAGTATTTGAATAAAAGTAA
>Ga0316608_1000392_pt1 | contig 21641 bp, 8 predicted proteins | sample MIS2016152B_MG_FD_207673 | JGI IMG/M metagenome (GOLD analysis project Ga0316608, IMG submission 207673) | Microbial mat bacterial communities from Middle Island sinkhole, Lake Huron, Michigan, United States - MIS.2016.152B | ecosystem: Environmental > Aquatic > Freshwater > Lake > Sediment...
AATTGAACGCAATGCAACAAGACAAAAGAGCTTCATCTGTGATACTCACTAATAAGATAGATACCGACTAATTTATACGAGTAGTCGGAACTCGGACTCGAACCTGAGCTTTCAGTACTTAAGACTCACGTCTGTACCACTCGACCGTCCCAGCCTAATAATACAGATTTTTGAAATCGGATTCTCAAAATCTCGGTAAGGAACATTGTTTTATAATTAAAATTATTTGTATATAATTATTGAGAATATATTTTCACATCACGGTAAAAACGCCAGGACCAAGAATCGAACTCGAGGCACCAAGGTGAAAAGCACGATTGTGGGCGAAAATGAATACTAACCAACTGAGCCAAAAGGGGTAGATTAGATAATATGTGTGGAGCCTGATTATGGGTATATTTGTTAAAAAAAATTGGTGTGGGAATTTTGGTTTTTGAATTTAGGTTTAATTGAGTGAATGGCGGACGCTCGTTTATAAACTCGGCTCACTTTTTTATTTCAATAAGAGATTGTAAATTTTTTTTACAACCATAAAAGATATGAATAAAATAACTCTAAAAAGTTTAAAAGATAAATGGGAGCACCAAATTATTCATAAAACAATAAAATAAAGTTCTAAAGAAGTACAATTGAGAAAATTAAATCAAACAATGAAGAAACTCGAACAAGACTTTAATGAACACAAAGAACACACTCTCATTCAAAATATTGTATTGTAAGATTTAAGTAAAATAACAAAGCTTGCATAACTAAATAAATACAAACCAGATTATGAATAACATTAAATATAATTCATTAAAACTTTTATGGAAGAACGTGAGAACGTGCCTGATGTATTAAATTATATTCCATCACAATCTGCTCAATAAATCGATGATTTCAAGAATATGAAGATTATAAACATTATTTAAAATAAACCAGATATTTAACTAAAGAAAGAATAAGTCGATGTGTACGGAGTCGAGTTTGAAAACGGCTAATTTGTGAAAATTGAAGATTTAATAAATTATGAAGATGATGAATCACTAAAAACCCATTTATGCGAAGTAATTATTCATATTTTAAGCAACAATGAACTTTCAAACCATCTATCACCTGATGTTGGTAAAATAGTCACGGTAATTGATAATTTATTCATCTCATTTAATTAAACTGACTCAATTGAAGCCATAGTTGCAAGATTCATTAAAAAGATTCGCGAAGGAGTTGAAGAATTTTATAACAAGAACATAACGCATGATAAAACTAAATTTTCATTCACTTAATTAATCTAACGTAAAATGGGACAATGCTATGTTGAGGATACAGTTTTCGAAACTACAATGAAAGAATCTGTAATATTTGTACGAAATACTGATAACAATTGTTTATATGCAGCTTTATTCATTGCTTTGGTTCATAAATCCAAAAAAGGTGAAAATTATATTTTAAACAATGCTCATTTTACAGAATAGTTTGACAAAAATGTTTTTAGAAAGTTATCGAAGTATGAAAATTGTAAAACAAAGAATCTTTATCACTACACTCAGAAAATGATTGAAGTTCTCGGACTCCACACAGATGAAACCGAATTAATCTAAAAATTCACATAAGAATTCAACATTAATGTTTAAATTATGGATTATCTTTCACCAAAATCATGTTTACCAGAATCTGAAGATAATATAATTCTACTTTATAAAAATAATCATTATCACTACATTAAGAATTTCACTCAAAGTGTTCGCCATATAACTTAAAACTATAATATAAAATACTGTTTCAATCACTAAACATTCCACCTCGAATCATCAACCTGTTAACAGTGCACTGATGCATGTTTCTGTTCATTCTGTAATAAATATCACGTTTCCTCTAAAATATTTAAGAAATACACTTGCACCTCTTGCAATAAATCTTTTAAATCTTAACCAACAGATGAATGTTTAATAAATCATGATAAAGTATGTAAATAATTTAAACACTGTGAGCACTGTAAGACTATTCACTATTCTCTTAATGTTTGTTAAAGTTAAATTGATTATGAATTAAAACATTTTAAAAAAGGTAAACTTCTCGATAAGAAAGAACCCTTTATGGTTTTCGATATTGAAAGCATCCTGCAATCATGTCCAGATAATAAAAAATATACTGCTGAGCATGTTCCATTCTTAATATGTTATTAAATTGTATCTGTAAATTCTAAAACCAAAGAATACGAATTATAAAATCTATTCCATGACAATTAACTTCCAAACATTGAACCATCTAACACAATCATAAGTAAAGAACCATTTAAATAATTCCTCGAGATAATATTTAAAGCACAACAATAATTTAACATAAAATATATTTATTCTCACAATGGTGGTAAATATGACAACAATCTTTTACTTTCGTACATTATAAATCAAAAAATAAACATCCACTATGAAAATATTTACAACAATGGCCGTTTGCTTCAACTAACTTTATTAACTCCTCATGGCGATGTTTAGATTAAGGACTCTTTACTTTTACTCAATATTCCTTTAGCTAAGTTCAATAAGTCGTATAACTTAACCGATGTCTGTAAAAAGTATAATTTCACTGAGGCTGATAAATACGAGTAATCATATACATTTCTTACAACAAATTTATTCGAATAGTATCTCCAAAATGGTGGTAAAAGCCAAACGATTGAATTCTTTCACTAATAAGGCGGATTAACTTACTAACATTTCAAAGATGGGTGTTTTAAATCTGAATAAGATTTCCAAGATAAATATATCAAGATTCACAAAGACAAAGATTTCATAAACTAATATATTATATACTGTGAACAGGACGTTAAAATTCTCACACTCGGTCTAATTAAAATGTCTGAATTAACTTTATAACACGAAGGTGTAAATATGTTAAATTATCTTACTATTTCATCACTCGCTTACAATCTGTATCTCGCAAATAGCGGTGAAAATAAGTTTCAATAATAACCAGAAGATTTTAATTTTAATCGCTCTAAATGTGAATAGAAACTTTTAATGTCATTACAAGATTCAACAAACCTAAATAAAATAAACAAACTTTTCTCATCTAATTTTACACAAATTGAAGTCATCGGAACTAATGTAAAATATGATTAATATAATATTGACATAATAATTCAAACAAATCTCGGTAAATACTTAGTGGAAGTAAACGGAGTATTCTTTCACGGTTTAATGAAACTCGACAGCTAACATAAACACTTTTCTCTGATGTAAGAACGAAAGCAACATCATGATAAAAAATAACTTTACATTTAACAAACATTAAAGAAAAAAGGTTTCACCGACTTAATTAACATTACAGATAAATAAATCGAATCTGCATTCTCTAAAACTATTATCAAACCGAAATACACAATAACCAACCGTGATGTATTCAAAGGAGGAAGAACAGAATATTATTACAATTATTACAAGTGGGACAATTCTAAACTCGTGTTAAAAGGCACTGATTTAACCTCGCTTTATCCATCAATGATGCTTTAAAATCTACCTTTACGCGATTGTGTCATAGGACGAGATATGAATTATTTAGATTAATTAATAAAGTACGCAAAACAAATTAAAGGAACCGCGGAAGAGAAACTCGTATAATTCATTCAAGGATGTGATAAACAAAAAAGATTAATCTAAGTTAAATGCTCTATACTCGCGCCACAAGGTTTATATAATCCTGTTCTCTGCGTTAAAATAAACAACAAACTGCTCGCTCCACTTTGTCGAACATGCGCTGAATTAAAATGCAAAGATACATTGCACGAAACTAAATGCAACCACAATGAAGAATAAAGATTATTATACGGTTTCTTTGATGAAATTGAATTAATCCACGCCATCAACTCTGGTTATGAAATAAAAGAAGTTTACGAAACTCATCTTTATCAAACAACATCATTCAATGATTCAACATTCAAAGGCAATGATTTTATTAAAAAATAAATGTTTATGAAAACTTTATACTCTGAGCCAAGTGATTACAATCAAGAAGTATTAACCTAATTATAAACTGATGGTATTATATCTGATTTTAAAATAAATGGTGAAAAGATTCTGATTCAATAAACTATGGAAAAAGAATTCGAATAAGTTTAATCAAATCCAGCACTTAAGAATTTATATAAGCTTTTCATGAATTCTACATATGGCAAAACAGGATAAAATAAAATAAGATCAACATACTAAATTGGAAACTATGATTTTATATTTAACAACTATGATGAAAAGATTCATGAAAACCTACGCGTGGATATGATTAATGAAACAAATGTTATATACTCGTATGAAACAAACAATGAACTTTAACAATTAAATTAAGCTTCTTCAAATCCTTCACTCGCCGGTAGAATCACAGCTCTTTCTCGAACTGTATTATATTAACTTTAACACCATGTTTAAGAAAAATATGATGGAATTGTTTTGTATTCTGACACTGATAGCGTTTATGCTTTACTTCCAAAGAAATATGAATCACTTAAAGGTTTTACACTCAAAGGAACATTCGGTATAAAAACTGAGGAGAAATTATAAAATACTTTTGAATTTTGTTGTATCGCACCAAAATAATATGCATATCGTAATTCACAAAAGAATTATTGCACAAACAAAGGAATATCACTCTGTTTTGATAAATCTGTTGAACTTGCTTAATCTTCTGAACATATTTAATTATTCGATGTTTACCGCAATCTTGTCCTCGGAATAGAATCTCAATACACGATTAAATAAAATAAAAACTTTGAGAAAGACCCGAAAACTTTGAAAATCTACCAAATGCCAATGAATAAAACTATTTAAATATAGGAACGAAAAAGAATCTCACAAACAATGTAAAAAAAAGATGGCAATGACTTTATAGATAGTTATCCGTTTTGAGTGAACCAGATTAATATATTTTTTTTGCTTTCACATTTTATTTATTTTATCGTGTGTCTCATAAACTTCTTAAACTTTCTTTCTCACATCTTCATTCGTTAATTTCTATATCAAACTTTAATTTTCCTACTTAATTATATTTATCCTGTTTTAACTTAAACGCTTCATTTATTATTTAAATATTTCATCTTGCTTTTCTAACTCTTCTCGTGCATTTTATGCAAATATTTTTGTGTCCAATATTTTTTATTCAATATCTTATTACTGAGCTTATAATTAATTATGTCGTATTTAAATTTCATCTAATCTTTTTTAAAATTCGGCTATTTATCTTTCAATCTCATCTTCCTCTTCCCAATTAATTTATTCCACCGCTAAAATAAACATTATGCTTATTGACTATTACATTAATTCCATTTATTCAAACGATATAATAAATTCATCTCCACGATATTATAGGCAAATAACATATAATTTTTCTTTCATCTCTTAATTCCACTAACAAGCGTAAATATTCTCTTTATATTCAAAATTATCATCCATAAATTTATTATAAATATTATTTATTTTGTCTGATCCTATAAGAATCATAAATTATTATATTTTTTTACATCCTAGATATTCCATTTTACATTATCAAAAAAAAATATTTATTTAAGTTCAACAATCAAAAAGCATCTTCATTCTTATTCTCCACAAGCTTTTCATCTTCGTTTTCCTCTTCCTCTTCTTCCTCTGCTAATTTCCTAAAACTATTATAATTATTCTATGGGTATCTGCTAAGTAAATTTAACTTATGTTTCAATAAACCTACATACTTTAACTCATCTTTCTCTACTGTTTCAATGTCTACCTTATTAAATTATATTGTTTCCTTATCTTTATTTACAAAACTTTCAGCTATTAAATTAATAATTATCTTTCTCACCTTAGTATTTTCGAGATTCTTAATCAAATAGTGTTTTGTTTAATTCTTGTTCAAATTAAATCTTGACCAGACTTTATGGTCTATGTATTTTAATTAAATAACATCACCGGAATTACTCACTAATGCTAATTTTAATATATTTACACTTGAGCCATATTCGCATAACCTCACATTATCAAAATAAATATGTACAAATCTTGGTTTATCATTAAACTTCATAGCAACTTCATTAACTGGATTAAATATAGTTTTTAAGTTTTCAATCAATTTTATAGTATTTAAATATTCACTCGTGTTCATCATTGTCCTGTTTTATATAGTTAAAAAAAAGTTAATTATTTTAATAAACTCAGTTTTACGTCAGACGCAATTTTCAAACCATCATTGTCATATTTTTTTATCTTAATAAAAATGCCAAAGGTAGAATTCGATAAGATGAATAAAGAAGTTGAACCACCAAAAGAATAATTAAAAGAAAATTAGATTTGGAAATTTTGTGCTAAAGGTTGGAGAAAGCAATAAATTTAAACCGATGAACAGAAAGCAGAAAAGAAAATTAAGATGTCCGAACTTGGTAAGAAAAGTAAGAAAGTTGAAAAAGAATTATTGAAGAAAGGATAAGACTCGGAAGTCGCCAAAGAAGTTGAGAAAACATTCTAAGATAAAATAACTAAACTCGAAAAAGAAAAAGAAGTCATAACTGAAACACAGTAAGATGTAAAAACTTTGATAAACGAGATGAAGCAATTAAATCAAAAAGTGGAAACTAAAGTGGAAGTAAAACCTATTGAATAACCAAAACCAGCTGAGACTAAAGAACCCGACACAATAATTCCACAAACTCCAGCTCCAAAAAAAGAAAGGGCACATAAAAACCCATTACTTAAATAAATGATGCAGTGATTGACTACACAATTTTATGGTCCGAGATATAATCATATTTCACACTCTTAAAGTGAATGCATCTAATTCTACATTCTTATATAAATCCTCAAACCAATATTTTTTTTCTGCATCCGATAACTCGAACCTCTCATTTCTAATCTACGCGATATTTATTTAATATTCTTTCTTCTCAATCCCTAAACCTAACCCAATCATTTAAATTAAATACTTCGTATTCTTATTAACTTTATCAAACTCACTCGCATTACTTTTCACTATCTTATCAAAAACATAATGCTTACTCTCAGACATTTCAGCAGGAAAATACTATCCAACATAATCACTCTTTTACATTTCATACGACTTTCTAAAATATACAGGTTTCCCACAAATTTAATCATCTTCAATCAAAAAATAATGTTTATATCTTTATAAATTAAATCCTAATGGCACAATCATAAAGTGTTATTAATCTTTTCCGATTATCCTATATTCCCCATCACTGTATTTCTAATGTCTTCCTTTTTATAATTTATCTTTTTACAACATTACTTTCACACAATCACCAACTTTAAATTTATATTTTAAATCTACTTCACCGTTTGATTATCTTTTTATTTCATTATATTATTCTATCTCATCTAAATTAATCTCACAAGGTTTTTTATTATATGGTTTCACCACTCGCTCAAAATTATGCTCATGTGTTATCTCCTTTAAAAGTTTATTTATCTGTGGTCCAGTTATTAATATCTTAAGTTCTTTCTTTCCAGTTTATGAATCTTTATCCAACACAACAAATCTTTTAATTATTTAATTTCTCACAAATTTACACATCACATTAAGTGGCGCCAACATTTTATAATCATTTTTATTCGGGTTTATTCTTCTTATCTTTATTTTCTCTTCTTCTAACAACTCCGTGAATTCAGCTTTAAACTCGGTTCCTTCATCAAGTGTTATGTTATCAAACTATATGATTTCAAACTTATTTTTATTCTCATCAAGATAGTCAATAAATTCTTTCAAAAAACCATGCATTACCTCTGCTTATTTAGTCTTAGAGAAACGTAAAAATATCAAATGATTAGCGGGATTGTACATGATAAATATAAATCCTGTTTAGTAATTCATTTCAATATATTATGATTCATTTAACTCGATTAAATCACACATCCAACTTCCAGCTTTGTTTATAAATTTATATTAACTCATTTTAATTATTCAAAAAAAATCTTTACACTTAAATAAATCTCACTCAGTTAACTTCTTCAAAGGTGCATCCTTAGGTGAAAATTTATCAATTAATTAATTCGCTGCATTCCCTATTCCGTACGGTAATTTTGCTATCAAACCCTATGCCGGTGCTCTTATTTTATTCCACAATCCTTTAAAGAATCCTCCTACTTTTGACCAGAATCCTTATTTAGGTTTTTAACTCATTCCATTTTCTGCAACAGGTTTCGTATCTGACAAACTTTATTCACTCAACCTCGACTTATGTAAATCATGCAACGATTAACTCGTATCTCTTACAATCTAATTCGTCAATCCTCGTGCATCCTCATCTTTTATAAAATTGTTCGCTAAATCTGTGGCTAAGTTTTTACCCGAGTCAATACTCTGCCCAATAATTCTACTTCTAAAATCTTACATTGTCTTTTACTATATTAGAAAAAAATATTTATTCTGTACTCAAATTTATCCCATCATTCGAGTTTCTCAATCAGATTGACCGCATCCAAAATTCCTTAATCAGTATTCGACTTAATTTAATTAGCTTATTATACGAATTCCTCATCAGATTATAAACCATTTCTATTTAGCGCCTGGTTCATTGCAAACCTACTTAAATCCTCGACACCAAAACCTTATTGCTAAAGTGGTCCGAGTTCTTCCAGATTCCATTTATAATGATTTTATACATTAGCTCGAGCATTTTATGATACAAAAAGATTCTTTTATTTATAATATTATTCTAAGTTTTAATCTATCTCATGCATAATTTCTTATTTCTTTTACTACTCTTCGACAATCCTAAACTCTGCTTATAATAAATTATCTTTATCAATCTAAAATTATTTCTTCTCTTCGTCAAACTATTGAGTTGATAGCATATTTATTATATTATCGTCTTCTTCGGGTAAAATTCTAAACAATGCTGTTCTTATATTCATTAACATATTCGGTGTATCTTTAACTAATTAGTTTAATTCTTCAGATATATTATTGTGTGGGTTTTCACTTCTTATATATTCTATAATTTCATTATTTTCTAATATGTTCACCTTAGTTGCTTAAATAACCGCCGAGTATTTTTGTTTCGCCTAATAAATATTGAACGCTTCTTATCGAACCTATTTTTGTTTTTAGAATTCCATAATCCAGTTTTATAAAAGTATTTTATCGTCAGGATTGTTTAAAATTATTTTTTATATTTCCTTTTATTATTTCTAAGTCCATTTATTAAAATCATTTAAGCTCGTTTAAAAAACATTTATTTCTTTATAAATATTTTTCACACTTTCTTTAAACTATACTTGATTCTCTGTGAAACTTTATACCGCTTTATTATTCTAAGTTAAAATCCTATACTTATTAAATATTGTATCGGCTTATCCCCATATTGTTTAAACTTATTACACAGTCTTTTAAAACTTTAAAATATCTTAAGTATCATTTATAAATTCTTGATTAAATTACATATCGAGTTATTTTTAAAAGTCTTATATAAATTATTAAGCCTCGTTTTATTTATCTTGATTATATTATTATATTTAACTCTCTCGTGTTTATTAACTTTCTTTATCGGCTTGTATAATCTATTACTGTGCTATTTTCTTTTTGCTTTTAGATATGAATAAATCAACATAATAACAATCCTACTCATCCATTGGCAACTCAATAAAATTCTCATCGCAGAATTAAACTTAAAAACCTTACTACAATTAACTCGTGGTAAACGTGGGTGATTAATCAGATGACACAATTCTATTCTCACCGGGGTTAAATGAATACGGTACTTTCAACAGAATAAATCTTTTCTTTCCATCAATTATATAATTAGGTTCTTTGATAAAATAACATAAAACATTTAGAATTCTCGCAACACCGCAAAACATTCTTTTCGGAAAACTAAGTTCATATTTTTGGAGCTCTGAATTATAAACATCACTTGAATATAGAGTATTAATTTCACACCCTAAACATTTCGCAAAATAATAATCTGACTTCACTGTAAAATAAACTTAGTTCGTAAAATATAGTGTGATTTTATTTTGATTCTGATACTTAGCTTAATCAAACGAAACTAATGGGTCGATGGTTTATAAAGCTTTGATAAAGAATTTAAGTACTTAAATCGAGTCGACATTTCCAGATAGATTTATTTATATTGGTTAAAATTCTTCAATAACTTCATTACCACCAATATAAAAATAATTATTATTTACAACATTAAAAGGAGCTATAAAGTTTAATTATACTTATACATCGACCTCATCTTAATCTATTTCTTAAATCGTAATCTTATCCTCATCACACGTGAATAAAAATTCACTTTATTTACTTCCTCGATAACTTATTTACTTAACACTCATTTTAATTAATCAAAAAAAATATATCTATTTCAGATAAATCAAACTACTAAATCCCACGCTGTTCCTATCGCTGTTTCATTAACAGATTAATTCACTGTATTGATTAACTGTGAAAAACAAAATGAATCCACCACTAACTAAAACTAATTTACTTTTTCTTCTGCTGTCATAACTGTGTTTATATTCGTTTCATAATAACTTTGTTAAATCTTCTTGTGAATTTAACTTAAATTGCTTTACATAATAGTTTTAAATTTTACATCTATAAAATTAGCATCCGTTGCAAAGTCTAATGTAATCGTATTGTAATATGTTTTATAGAATAACACTACTGCATTCAAAGTTGTTAAAGCCCTTAGAGTTGTTTACTTAGTCAATGCATCCGCGTATTTTAAATTAATATAAGTCTACGTAAGATAACGATACATATTATTGCTCCCAAACATTGTTTATTTAACCAAAAAAAAATATTTCTGATTTACACAATATCAAACTCATTTAACATCTTCACTAATTTACATCACACCGGTCACTGGATTTATTTTCACGCATTAATCAAAGGTTTAGAATGCAAATAAATTAATCAAACCGTTTGCAATCCTATAGTTCACATGATTGTTAGTATTAGTTGCAGTATCATATTCGCTTGCAGTGTCTTTTGTTTAATTATATACTTTGAACGCTGTTTTAATTAATATTCTTTACATAACAGAATAATAACCATCATATTAAACATCCGCATCTCCTAGTGATTCGGTACTGTAAGCTTCTAAATTAATCCTTATCATTGCATACTTCATCATCATTTTCATTATTGTATTAAACGACGGACTCACACTCGTCTGATATTATTATAATGCGCAAACACTTCTTAACATCTCATGTTTCATCATTGTTGGATTAGTTAAATTCTCACTGAAATATCTATAAGCCGCAGAACCACGCTCGAGGTTCAAATCTGAAAAGAATACGAATTCTTCCTCTTAGTACTTTTTATTTAGTATATTTATAATTTAAGATGCGTTAAATAGTGTGTATCTCTGTTTTAAGAAAGTAGAATCCAATTCATTCGTATCTGGTAGATTCAAGCACAAAATAACATCGTTAGAAGAATTATGTCCAGAACTTAGATAAGCAGATGAATTTTTAAAACCTCCATTAAGTGTAAGAGTGTCCATTGCATATTTATGATACATTTAAACAAAAGCACCTTTATCATTTATATCAGTTGGCAAAGTTGTAGATGATTTAACATAACATATTAATTCTAATTCAGTGATACCAGTACTCGCAGGCACACAAACATTCTCAGTGAAAAATAATTTAGCTATTGAATAAGGTTAAAGTTTCAAAGATAATTAAACAAGCTGACGAGTGAAAGCAAGTGTATAGAATTTATTTTTAATATCGAAAAGTTAATTTATCATGTTCAAACCTATTGTGAAAGTTTTATATATTTCCACTGTGTAAGCTGTATCTTTCGCGGCGACTCTATAAGTACCATCAGCTTATTTCGTACCAGCAATGAATGACATTACAGGGTCAATATCTTAGTCAAAGAATGAAGTTGAAAACATAGCTTAATATTCCTCAGATAAATTTGCTTAGATAATTGAGCGTTGTTAAAATATATAATCATCAGTTTGAGAAACATTTCCGTATTATACAGTTGATTAATTTAGAATACAAGCCGAGTTCATCGGAAATTAACAAACAGCCTCAGGTTTTCCAAAATCAGATTTAATAACCGCATTTGTTGCCATAACATAAGCAGGTTCACACCATAAAATTGAATCTTTTACTGTATATCTTCCAGGTGGTAGAAAATAGGGAGTTGTTGAATTTGGGTCAATACCACAAGTTTATAAACCTTCACCAGCTGTATCACTATATGTGACCGTTCCTTTACAATTGAAAGTAAATTTAACTTTATATTTTATGCATGATGTCGCTGTGTTTATAATTGAACCTTCAGGCAAAGCCATATTCCACATAAAAGTTTAACCACTTCCGTTTTTAATTGGGTTTGTTGCATCAAACGATTATCCACTATTTCGTGGGATTGTTATTCTTTATCCGTTGGTTGATTCATTACCGGTTGAGATTAAAACAGTGTTAGATAAATTTTACACCGCTTACACATTCGCTTACACTACAGTCATTTTATTAGAACGAAAAAAAAAGTTTTCAATGACTCTGTTTTATTCATTGTGTATCTATTGAACAGATATATTTTACGACTCCGTCTTAACTAGGCCACGAACATAAATTCGGTGTAGTAGTTGGTAAATATCTCGAGCCTGTTGCATTGGTTTACTATCCATCGCATAAAAATAATCTTTTTCCCTAAACATCAATGTACGCAGTGTAAGATGAACCATTTATATATTTCTCAATGATATCATAAGGTTAATATCCTGATTAACTTAATGCGGTTTCTAATTCTGAAACTCTTGTTGTCAAAGAACTTAAATCATCTTCTAATGTTTAGACTCTTGTTGTTAAAGAACTGATAGCTGAAGCATTATTTTATACACTTGTTTACAATGTATTTATTTAAGAATTTATATTACTCACACTTGTGTTTAAACTTGATATTGAAGTCGAATTATCTGACCATGTGCTTATTATTGTTTCTGCATCTGTGATTCTCGTACCATGATTCGTTAATGTTGTGTTTATTGTCCCGATACTTGTATCATGATTGTTTAACCTTGTGAGATAACTTGATAAAGTCGAATCGTGTGCATTTATTCTCCCTTACTCTGTTAAAATTGCTTAATTCATTGTTGAGATTGTAATATCTTAATTATAATTCGCGATAACTTGATTCGCTAAAGTAAAATTCATTTAGTTTGTCAATGCAATATTATTATCTAAATTTGTATTAATCGTTGAAATACTTGAAGTATGATTTGATAAAGTTGTATTAATCGTATTTATACTCGTAGTGTGATTCGACAAAGTCGTATTTATCGTATTTATTTTTAACTATAAACTATTATCTCCGTTAACTATTGCACCGCTCAAAAATGTTGTTGTTGTCCCTATATTTAAAAACCTTGATTCATTTATTGTTGCTTATGATTCTATTGTGTCAATTCTTGTGTCGATGGATTAGAGTGAATTTAATAAAGTTTCAGCACCTCCTGTTGTAATTAAGTTCTCTAATCTCGCGGCTTATTTCCCCGTTTCTGTCGTTATTTCAGGTAAAGGTGGTAAAACTATTCCGACGAGTTAATAAAGTATTTCAATAATGTTGTTGAGTCTCAGATAATAAACATTGAACATTGAATCATAGTTATCAATTTATCCAAAAGCACCGTGAATACTTTACGCCGTGATATCATGAGTAGGCATGACAATATTTTGTGAGATATCAATATAATATAAACCTGTGTCATCTAAACAATCGACTGTTAGAATTTCGAATAAACGCTCTGATTTTGCTAACGAAGCCGATGCAGTTGTCGAACCGAACAGAGTGCCGAGAATAGAAAGCCAATTGTCCTTAAAATACGAACCGATTTTACTCCACACAGATTATGAAACCGTTGTAATAACTTATTCGACGACTTACTCAGCGACATCACCGACTAAATTTTCAGCACCGAGAGCAGCAATTTAACCTTATAAAGTTGCGATACTTGCACTCATAGCCGCGAGCGCCGTTGTGGTAGTAGATTGGAAGACTTCTAAAGCTATTAACTAAGATTGATAAACCACAAACTATAAACCAACTCCTATCCAGTTTCCAATCATTTAGCTTTCGAGACTTGATACTTGAGATTCTGTTTCTGTAATTCTATTGTCTAATTCTGTTAAGTTAGTTTTATTTTCATTTATATTGAAAGAATTTAAATCCAGTTAATCCTGTTGCTCTAAGTATTATGTATAATTTACTTTGTTCGTTTATAATTCTAATATCTAACTTTCATAGTGTTAATGTGGCTAATTCTTTAACATTATTATATCATTCGTGTTTGAAGTGATATTTTCATTTTAGTTTAAAATATCTAATTAATTTTTATTGAAAAGAATAAATAATAAATCAACACTCGAACCAAGAGAATAGATTTAAGCATATTATTATGAATCTGATTCAAAGAGTTTGTTTATCATATCAAGGTTGCTTTGAATCTTAGTATTCGCAATTTATATTTTATCGAATATATCTAAGAACACAGGCTCAAAAAGATTCGACGACTTCGTTGTTGGGTTTATATACACTGAGCTATCGGATAAAGTTGAGTTAAATAAAATATTATCTGTAAGTCCGTCGAGTCTTATTTCATTAGAACCAAATTTTATTTACTTAAGTTTCGCGACATATTGATTCTCATTCTCCACGAGTGAATTAGGTTTCATTTACTTAGATTAAAAAATAAATATAAGATTTTTTCTGTTTATACAAATGAGTGGTAGTAATCAAATAAAAGAAAACAAAGTATAAATTTTACCGAATGCAAAATATCCTCTATGTAGTTATATGGTTTTAGGGTCTTTTGGTTTTAAAGGTGTAGGTAAAACAACGTTTATTAATAAAATTACTGATGAGTTTATTCGATAAGCATCAACATCAAAATATGATTTAGAAAACTGGGAAATAAACAATGGAAGTATCACACACTTTTATTTTGTAAGCCCGAGTATAATATCCGACAATACTTTACATAAATAAAAACTTTCGGGGACAACACTCGAGAGAACTGATATTGAATTAAATGATAATAATATTGATAAAGTTTGTGCGAATATATACGAAATGAGGAAAGATGTTTTTCCTACGTTAGAACTTTAAGATTAGTTAAGATAATGGTTAAAGAATTCAGGTGTAAAAGAATTAATGGAGGCGTTAACAAAAGATAAATTATAAATTTATAGAAATCCAAGATTATTAACTTTAGTGAAAACAATATAAATCATAGAGAAAATGAAGCTCAAATATCCAGAATTAAAAACAGAAGAAACTAACCCTGTCGTGAGGTAAAATTTAATGTTATTATATTAATTATTCGGCGGAAGGTTTGATGGAAGTGTATTAAGATTATAAAAGATTATTTTAACTTTCGATGATTCTACTACAAGCACAAAGTTTGTTAACTTTCAAAACAGTCCAATATTAAAATTATTAACTTAGGCAAGGCATTTATATTTATGGAGTCTTAATATTGTTATGCATAGTTTATCAGCAACATTCGGAATATTTAAAGATTAATTCAATGTGTTTGTTTTACATAAAGGAATTAGTCGATAAAATTAGTTAGAGAATATTTTTGAAATATTGAGTTTATAAACCAGTAAATTTAAAGCAGATGATTTTATTTAAATGTATAATTCTCATTTAGGAGTTGATTGTGATGATTATGATTCTCGTGAGAAATTTAAATATAATTTTTTGTATATTATGCGTGATCCGGTTACATAGATATGGGCGAATTTAGATAAGAGACTTAAGTGAGTGAATGATGATATAAGAATAAATATTTTTTTTCGTGTATTAAAAGAGATGCTGTAAACGAAAATGAATCAAAATTAAATTCAAAACAATCAGGTTATTTTTAGTGAACCGATGTTGCCACAGATTCCGTAAAACTAAGAGAGTCAATAATAATAAATAAAATTAGATTTACCCACTATTTAAAACAATCCTCCTTAATAGTCATAAGTGGTTTAAAACATAATAAATAAAGTTGAGGATACGATTACTAATTTTACAAATGTGGTTTAAACTAACAATTTAAAATAAACAGTGTTGACAAACTAATAGAAAACAGATTTTTATAATTATGCGAATTAACTTTATCAAACTCTGGACTAAACAGTGTAAAACATTCCTTGTATAAATTTAATAGGTTCGGTGATTTTATAATTAGAGGCTATAAGTGAAAAATGTATTACAGGAAAGAAATAAGGTGCAATTCGTTAGGATATTGTTTATAATGAGACGCTTAATTATTTATAAGTTAGAAATGTGAATCTTGATGAAAACAGTAAAGTTTTATTACGCGGCATGCTTGAACTTACTTTCTAAAATAATGAAAATAGATTAATTAAAGTTTTCAATGACTTGTTTGATGTTGCTTAAGGTTGTTTCGCGTGTGTATCATAGACTTCAAACATTCTGCAAAATATAATACCAATTCAAAGAGTGTGAAATGATAAATTAAATTACATTTTTTTAACTGATGTACAATGGAAGAATGGAAACAAATTGACAATTATGAGAACTATGAAGTATCAACTTTTGGAAGAGTAAAGAATATAAATACAGGACGATATTTACTACCACGAGATAGTCGAGGATATTAATATGTTAATTTATGTAAAGATGGAACAGCGAAAAACTTTTCAATACATAGATTAGTTTGTGAAGCTTTTTTAGAAAATCAAGATAATTATTCTTAAGTAAATCATAAAGATTTTAATACTAAAAATAATAATTTAAATAATTTAGAATGGTGTTCTAGTTAACAGAATGGTTAAATGAAAAAAGGGTAAAATATTTTATTAAAAGAACTTCCAGAGAACTCTCATTAACTGTTCGAATATAATGGATATAAATTTGAGAATTTATATTTTGATTCTGATTTTAATCTTTACAGATTTAATGGAAACTCTTATTTTTAATATAAAATAAATAAAAAATAATAGAATTTTCATATCGCAGATGAAACTGGGTATAAAACAGCAATATGCAAAAACCAACTTCTATAAGATAATTTTAATCATTGAATTAAACAATATAATAATATTTTTTTTGATATAAATAAATGAGTGAGGATAAGTTTAAGAAATTTATATGTATGAATTAAAATTTGGTTAATCCTGATGTAGCGAATTTAAAACAATTAACAGATACAATAATATTCGATAATGGATGGTTTAGACAAAATGACTATATTGCGATAAACAGTGTGAGAATTGCGAATATGTTTAATGGTGATGGAAATATAGTTTATTAAGTATCTGGCGGAACAACTTTGATTATATCATTCTCTGGTTAGTATTTACACCCCGAATAATTAGCTTCATATATTACAGCTTAACAAACAGACTTTAGCGTATCGTATAGTTCAACAACATAATTATTCACAATTACAACAGGTAAAAATATAACTTAGTTAAAGGCAAACGGAGCAATAAAAAATATGTTAGGATTACAAAGTTAAATATCAATAAATAATACTTCAACTGTGATGACTAAGAACATTTATTCTATTTAATTTATAAAGTTAATTTCACCGGATTTATAAGCTTGTACGGAAACATAGTGTTATGATTCGATGGGAGTTCCGATAACATCAATAGAGTATAGTACGGTGTGCGTGATACCTAAATCTGAATTCTCTAAGGGATTTTAAGAAAATACGAGCTTTGGGGTGCATATTCCGATTAAGAGCAATATGAGTATAAAATTTAAATTAGTGGATTAAGATAATAACCCTGTGAATTGTACTTATATTATTATAGATGGATAAATCTTTAGAAAAGAATATTTTATGTGAGCGAACCATTATGAATGAACTAAGATTAAATAATTTTTTTTGAATAATATAAAACAATGTTAAAGAATTTACGACAGCTGCATTTAAAGAAATAAATAAACACATTCGGTACAAAAACAGAGTTAGATAATCCGATTCGAAAAATAAGTGTTCAATCAATCTCTGGTGAATAGATTTATAACCCCGAAACTAACCCCGAAAACTAAATGTATATAGCGGTGTTTGAATTCAATGCTAAAGAATATTTTGATGTGAATAAAGATTATATGTGTTCTTGTTAAGGATACGATGGTGATGGTAATTTTTATTATGATGATTCAATTGAATTGTCGGTGTTAAATCAAACTCATCCAGAAGCCATGTCATAATATCATTTAATTTATAAATAAGAATTAACATAAATGAATGAATTGATAACTGAGAATATGGAAATAAAATTTATTCCTCTTACATATACTATAACAGTTTAGCCGAAGAGTGAGGGAGTTTATTATCATGTGTAAATTATTAAAGGAGATTTTATTTTGGGATTCTCGAATTTATAGTCTTAATTGTTAACATAAGGATATGATTTATTAAATTTCTTTAAGGATTATTATTGGCCCTCGAGAAAGTTAACAGATAGTACATCGGCATATAAAATTATGACAATGAAAAATATATTGGTTAGTATGTATATAAATAGTAAGATTAAGAAATTAGAGTTTTAATTGCCGAGTACATTGAATACAATTAATGTGAGTTCTGATTTTGTAGAGGGGATGTAATGGCTAAGAGTGAAAAGTAAAAGTGTGGTTGTATCGAGTTCGAGTGTGAGAGGGATTTTATATGAGCCGAGTGAAATGGTGTAAAATTAATTTAGTGGATGTAAGGAGTTGTAAGTATTTAGAATAAATAATAATCTAAGTAATATATTAAAGTTCATACCGAGTAATGCATTGCCTTAGAGTTAGGATTTGACTATTTATGTAAATACTGAAACATAGAAATTAATAATGTAGGATAAATACCCTAAGGCGAGTATATTAATTGATGAAACGTAATATGATTCTGTCGGTTAAGTTGCTGAAAGTATAATCACGAAGAATAGAAAATATTTTTATTAAAATTCGTATGACACCACTTGTGTTTCTGGAGCGAGTTCAATTGCGACTTTAACAGGAAGCGTGGCGAGTGTAGTTGTGTTAAATAAATATAATACATTGGGAGGAAATTGGACAGATGCGAATGTGAAAAGCTTGCAATGTAATGCTGATTTAGCGGACATAGAAAATAGTATCTCATTGCCGAATATAAGGGAGTTAGTTATTCATAATAATTATGGTGAGAAAGTGCTGAATGTGAAAAGTAATAATTTTTAAAACTGTACGAATTTAAGAGTGTTGAAATTTTAGTGTAAGCTGAATATTGTGGGAGATTAAAATGTATTTATAGGATGTCATGCGAATTTATAAGTTTTATGTTAGTATTGGGAAGATGTAAGTAAGGTTTATTAATTATTGTTAAATTCTGGTTATACGAATCCTGTTGTGAAGTTCTTAATTCCTGAATTTTATGATACATAATATGTTAGCGATACGTGTACGAGTGGATATATAGGACCCGCGAGTGATAGTATGAGTTATGTTGAAGGATAGGGAAATATAGGTTTATTTATTCCGAGTACGATAAATTATGATGCAGATTTAATGTTGTAGGGTTTAGGTTATTGTGATATTATTGTTAATCAAAGTAATTTTTAACTGAATGAAGGCACATTGATGGGGACTCCTATTAAAAGTATATTTTTGAATTGCTCGAGTGCACAAAGGGTGTATTAAAATTTATGTTTCGCAAACGATACTTTGAAGCATATTTATTTTATGACCGGTCCTGATTCGAGTTCTGAGGGTTATATTCCGGGAGATTTTGCTTAAAATTTATTTACTACTGAGTAGATAAATGATAGTGGTTTGATGTTCTATGTTATGGCGCGGTTGAATAGAAGTTAATTTTTATATAATTTTTATCACGGAGGTTCATTGTCAGATGTTCAATGTTGGCGGAGAGTATCGAGTATTCCGAATACGAATTATTTAAACTGGACAGCGACATAAAACGGAAATTAAAGTTAAGCCTTAAATACTCCTGCGGTAAATATTAATATAAATCCGGCGATTACAGCATTTTTCGATATGTGGTGGTTGAGGAGCACGGGCGATTGGACATAATAAGCAATATAAAATATTACTTTCGGAGCGAATATAAATTAAATTAAAAATATGTATTTAAAATTTGAGTCTGGTTAAGGTATTCAAACATTAACGTTTCCGTAAACAATTACGACTTTCTTAGCCGGAGGATTAAAGAATTATTCTTAATTAGGATAGATAAATTTAACAGGGACGACCACGGGTCTTTATCCTGCATCATTCGCGAGTTATGTTGAAAGTAGTTTTAATGTTGTGCTTATTCCGTAGAATATAACTATGTATAATTTACTGATTGCAAGAGGTTTCAATGCGAGAAATATTTTATATAACCCAAGTGCAGAGGATACGAGTTTATATGTTTAACCAAGTAGAATTTATTCGAATTTTGAAAATTAGAGTGTGTATGATGTTGATAATAATTTGATTCCTGAATTTTTAGCAAGTGATTAAGTTTTTAGACCGAGAAGGTTGAAATTTACTATGCGATAGAGTAATGAAAGCGAGAATGAATATGTTTTGTTTGATTATACGAGTGGAAATGGGAGTGTAAATTTAGCGAGTTTGTATGTTGCGATGAAAACATATGTTTGGAATAATTCGTTGGTGGATAAATATAGTGAATGGCCAGTAAATTTTATTATAAAGTTGTTTGTAAACGGTGTTCATGTGGAGAGTTTGATAGCTGATGAAATGAAGTTGAATTTTGAAAAACTGAATAAAAAATAATGGTTGTGGGAGAGATTGAATGATAAGAGCAGAGTTTTGAAATTTAGTGTAGAGGAAATTTATTATGATGGATCGAGTTTGATTGAAAAGGATGCTGAAGATGTGATTTTCCCAGAGCTAAGTATGAGGTTGTTTGTTTAGTGAATTGATTTTGAGGTTGAAAACAGAATTTATAAATTAGGATATTTTTTTTTTGCGTTATAAAACATGTAAGAATTAATTGACAAGTTAATAAAGCAAATTGAAGATATAAAAATAAATAATGAGTTTGATGTAATATTTAGGAATAAAATTGAATCAATAATATTGAAATACGGTGATGATGATGATTATCTACATGTTATATTAATATAAAAGCAACGAAAAGAACAATTATAAAAATAAATTATAAAAGATAAAACATTGATTGATATATCTGGATAGATTAAACAATTATAAAAGAAGTGATGTTTGAAAAATTATATCATATTTTTTTTGTGTTATTAAAATGGAATATACTTTAGAGGATTTAAAACAATTAAAGAAGAATTATTTACAAACATTTGAAAAAATGAACAAGGAATGGAAATATGGAGAAATCGAGCCTGATACAGAGATGTACTATTTTTATATGTGTTAATCAGAAGAAATAAGTGAAATATTGAATAAAATAATGAAAGAAAAATATTAATATGTCGAACTTGAATGAACACTGAAGCCGAGTTTATAAACGAGCGTCCGCCATTCACTCAATTAAACCTGAATTCAAAAACCAAAATTCCCACACCAATTTTTTTTTCATCAAAATACCCACAATCAGGCTCCACACATATTATCTAATCTACCCCTTTCGGCTCAATTGGTTAGTATTCATTTTCGCTCACAATCGTGCTTTTCACCTGGTCCACCCGAGTTCGATTCCCATACTCGACATTTTTACCGTG
>Ga0316608_1000393_pt1 | contig 21626 bp, 17 predicted proteins | sample MIS2016152B_MG_FD_207673 | JGI IMG/M metagenome (GOLD analysis project Ga0316608, IMG submission 207673) | Microbial mat bacterial communities from Middle Island sinkhole, Lake Huron, Michigan, United States - MIS.2016.152B | ecosystem: Environmental > Aquatic > Freshwater > Lake > Sediment...
TCATCATGAACTTTTTCATAAGCGATAGCGAATAAATGAACTCGTGGATTTTTGCTCTTATTGAAATAAAAAGTAAATTTGTTGTAATATATTTACATTCAATCTTTCAGATATACTTTTTATAACTTTACTGCATACATCAAAGAGTTCCATACTGGATGACAATTTGGTTTGTTTTGATGTTAAGTCATTATTAATTTACGCTATTAATACTTTTATTCCATGTTTTTAAAATCCGATTCAAGTAATCCATCTGGAGCTTTATCAGTTATTTTATGATAATCAGAATAATATAACACACCATCAGAAGCTCCAATAATCAATTTGTAGCATCTTGCTTTGTCGTTGCTATCTTCCGGCGGACCAACCTTATGTAAAAAAATTATATTTTCGTCTTCATTTTCAATAGCTTCCTGAATAACTTCTGAGGTTACTATTTTAACTGTACCCGAATAATATTCTTTAATTTTTGACAAAGTATTCACATCGCTTGTAAGTTCTTCTTTAATAACATAAAGAGTTTTACCGCTCATACTTTCGGTATTTTTGTTGTAGTATTTAATAATATTTTTTGAATTTAAATCAGAATTATCTCTGGTTAAATTAATATGATTTTGCATAAATAAAACAATTGAACCAAGTTTATAATCAAACTTGTCGTAATCAACATCGTAGTAAGATAATGGAAACGAGCACAAGTCGGGCATTGTGTTCAGATTTTGAGTTTTGTCGCCCAAAACTACCGACAAAAATGAATATGATGCCTGTGTTCCTTCGTCATCAAAATAAATTTGTGTAGGGACTAAAAAAGAATATATTGACTCGTGTTTTCTGTCATCAAATTCGGTAAGAGTAATAAATTCATAGGGTGTTATTGTCCAGTTTTGAGTTATTGCGTCTTTTATTTTTGTGTTGTAAGTATTAAAAATGTCATCATTTAATACTACGCATGTAGTTGTTTTATAAAATTTTGCAATTTGTTCGGGTGTTGCAACCGATGTTTGTGCCGAAACTTTATCACTAAAAAAAATTGCAGATATTAAAATCAGTAAAAAAAATTTTGTTTTCATAATTTTATAAATTAGTTAATTAACTGGTAGCATTAAAGGATTTTTTTCATTATATTTTCTTACATATACGAATGCCAGATTTTTTTTATCTCTCTTTTTCAGATTTATAAATGCATCATATAACTCAGTATCATTCATCAATAATATTTCAACTGTTTTGTAATTAAAATCAAAAACTTCACCTGACTGAAAACTAAGTAAATATTGTTTAAGTTCGGTTGAAGTTGTGGGATATGTACCATAATCAGTGTAACCGGTACTATATGAATATGGATTTGTATTATCATAAACTGTTTCGTAAGCAACAAAATGACTGATACTTCCTATAACACCAAGTCTGTTGAATTTGTCATTTTTCTGTATATATATAACTCCATTATTACAATATCCCCAAATATCATCTGTTTCAATTTTTTTTTCAAGCCCCAAATTATCATAGATGTATATATATTTTTCGGAAACTAAATTTTCGAAAAAGTCGGTATCATCTGTGTCATAAGATGTAATAATTCTGACAATTGGAATTGGCGAATTATTCTTTGCCTGTTCAAAATCGGTAAATATTCCGGTTTCAAATTTAAATTCATTTGTATATTTTTCAAGATTCAGATTGTTTGTATCTGTTTGACAATAATTTATTGAATAGTTAAAGACACAAACTAATAAAAATAATATTTTTTTCACTTTAACAATTATTTATTTAAAATTTTTACAAATGTAGCTAAACACAAAATAAAAATAACTTAAACAATGTGTAAAAATATTTTTTTTTTATAAAACGATGTAAATGTATTTTGTAAAAAAAATTAAAATATCTAAATTTAGCATTTTAAAAATTAAAATTTAAAAAAAGATATGCCCTTATTGAAAAATATTATTGATTTATTCTCTAAAAAATTAGATAAACATTTTGATAACGATGTTGTTTATAATGTTATTCTCTTATTTTTATATTCATTAATTGGTTCTTTATTAACATTTGCCTATGGAGTAATTAGGCTTGTAAATAACGATTTAATAACTTCAATCATTTTTTTTCTAATTTCTATATCGCTAATATTAAATTATTTATATTTTAATTATAAAAAGAAATATTTTATTTTCAGCAATTTTATTTTTTTTGTATTTGTGAGTATGGTTATTATCTTAGTTTTAAACGGAGATTTTAGTCATATTGGTTTATTTTGGGTGTTTTTATTTCCTCCGCTTTTCTTCGTATTTTTTGATTATAAAAAAAATCTTTTATTTTCGATGATATTTTTGGTTATAATTTCCATAACCAAATATTATCATTTATCAATTAATACAGAACATATTCATTATAATTATGTTGAAGAATATTGGTTCATATCTCCATATCTAATTCTTACGTTATGTGTATTTCTATATCAATTTGTTATACAAGTAAAACAAAAAAATATTGAAAGCGATATTATTAATAACCAAAAGAACAACATCGAAAAAGATGAAGTAATAACAAAAATATCTTACCAGTTAAGAACACCCCTCAATAATATTTTAGGTCTGAAAAATTTGCTAGAAAAAACAAACCTTACCGACGAACAAAAAGATATTGTAAATTCAATTGAGGCTTCAATTATTAATTTAACTCATGTAATCGAAAAAGTTGATTCAGCAACAAGTACAAAATTTAACAAAACTACCGAAACAATTATCCTTTTTGATTTATATACTGCAATATCCCGAACTTTAGATTTTTACCAAAAAACAAATGCAAATATAAAAATTGACTTCAAGTTTTCGGAGAAAATACCATCACTGATTTATGGAAATCCTGTTGCTATAAAACAAATTTTTATAAATTTAATTGAATTGGCAATTAAATACAAAACAAATGAAATTCAAAATGTTATTATTATTGTAAACTATGAAGAGATAAATCAAAACAAAATTAGATGTAACTTCATTTTTCAAATTCAAAATAGTTCGTTAATTAAAAATTCAATTGATGAAGATAAGATTATAGAATACAGCATAATAAAACATTCAATTGAAAAACTTAACGGAAAAATAAAAAATTTCAGCCAAAAAGAAAGTACAATTTTTGAATTTTTTATTGACTTTGTGAACAAAACTGAAAACAAAGAATTAACCGGTAAGGAAATACATTCGACAAAAAATGTTGAAAAGGAGAATATTTCTGATTTAAAAGAAGTGAAGATTTTAGTTGCCGAAGATAATGAAATAAATCAAAAAGTTATAGAGCTTAGTCTTAAAAAATATGTGAAAATAATTGATTTTGCAAATAATGGCAAAGAAGCACTTGAATTTTTTGGCAAAAATAAATACGACCTTATTATTATGGATATACAAATGCCAATAATGGACGGATTTAAAACAACCCAAAAAATAAGAGAAGCTGAAATAGCTACCAAAACCAGAACACCAATAATTGCAGTAACTGCAAATGCTTTAATTCACGATAAAAAAACATGTCTTGATTGCGGTATGGACGATTATGTTGCTAAACCATACAAAATACAAGATATTATAGATAAGATTCAAAAACTTTTATTAAAAAAAGAAACTGAATAATATATATTAATTAACAAAAACATAACATTATGAAAAATAAAAAAAATATTCTTATAGTTGGAGCAGTGCTAATTGGTCTTGGAGTTTTATTATTAATTTTTGGACGATTGTTATTTGCAATTTTATTCGGTGGAGCTGGAGCACTTGTTCTAATTTCTTCGGCTTTAGTTGGTGCATCTAAAGCAGAAACAGAAAGCCAGGAGTTTGAAATAGAATCGCAACTCCGAAAATCAATTTCAAAAGCTCGACAAGACAAGTTTAAATCTGAATCAAATATAAACAAACTAACACAATGGGCTCAGGATACAATAATGAACACTTTTACCGCCGATTTATTTAGCGGAGGTATGCCCTTTTCAAGAGGAGAAGTATTAAGCAAATGGGGCGAAATAAAAGAGAAACATGCCGATAAAGTATCTTACGAAGTTTTAGATAAATGCGATAATGTTGTAAAAGGATATATGAATCAAATTGATTTGGAAAAATCTAAAATTAAAGTTTTTGAAAAACTTCAAACCGAATATGAAGGTTTAAAAGAGAAAATCAGAATTACAAAACAAAACAGTAAAAAAAGTCAGCGTATTGATAAACAAGGAGCAAAACTTCAATCTATTCAAGATGATACATCAAGTATGGCTTCTGCAATTAAACTCGAATATACAATGGAGGATTTAACAAAAGAAGTTGAATTGAAACAAGAGTATTTTAAACAGCTAGAACAACTTCAATATCAATATGGTGATGATGTTAATTCAACCGAAGCTGTTGATTTTAAACTAAAACTTGACGAAATGCTTAACGGATTGGATAATAAAGGAAAATAGTATGTACTTTGTTTCCTTTTTTTGTAAAAATATTTTTTAATAGACTTGATGCAATTTGATTTGCAAGAACATAACTCAAATGTCATCCCGAAGGGAACTCTTTGATGTCTGCAATAAAGTTATAAAAAGTAAACTTTTCTCACGAAACGAAGTGAGTAATCTGAAAAATATAAGTTGTTATTCTTAAATGTTTTACTTTTATTTTTTAGATTTACACTCTTTTAAATTCGTTGCATACATCAAAGAGATTTACTCCTAAAGTCGTGAAAAAGTTCATGAAATGACAACTTTGATTTAATTAAGTAATTGATTATTAATTTGCATCAAGTCTATTGAAAAGTACATTTTTCTAAAATAAGATATGCTTAAAGCAACGATTCAAAAGTCAGAAAATCCGTTTAATATCAGGAATAACTTTAAATCGAAAACGTTTTTACTGCAGATTGGCGTATAAAACTCGAATAATCTAAGTTTTATGAGTATCCGGTCACAAGAAAATAAAATTCATAGGATTTTCAATATTTTTTTAATTAAAAATTTGCACATAAATATTTTGAGTTTAACAATTAACTTTAACCTTTAAATTATGAAATTTTTAAACACTATTATCACAGGAACAGGCTCTTACATACCGGAAATAGTAATGAAGAATTCTGATTTTGCAGGAAATGTATTTTACAATAAAGATTCTACTATGATAGAAAGCTCCGGCGATGAAGTTATTCGAAAATTTAAAGATATAACCGGAATTGAAGAAAGACGGTATTTACCTGATAATATGAGAACATCTGATATTTCGGCAATTGCAGCCGAAAAAGCAATTGAAGATGCAGGAATTGATAGGGAAACAATTGACCAGATAATTGTTGCTCATAATTTTGGCGATGTTATTAAAGATACAATTCAAACCGATATTTTGCCAAGTCTGGCTTCAAGAGTAAAACATCTTCTGAAAATTAAAAACACAAGTTGCATACCTTATGATATACTTTTTGGTTGTCCGGGCTGGGTTCAGGGTGTAATTCAAGCACATGCATATATTAATTCGGGTTTTGCAAAAAGATGTTTAGTAATTGGAACTGATACTCTTTCGAGAGTTGTTGACCCTCACGATAGAGATTCTATGATTTTTGCCGACGGTGCTGGAGCATCAATTGTTGAGGCTAAAGAGGAATCTGAAAAACGTGGAATTATGTCATTTTCAGTAATGTCGCATACCGAGCAAGAAGCGTATTATTTATATCTTGGAAAATCAAATTTACCCGGATGCAATCCAAATATTCGATATATAAAAATGGATGGAAGAAAAATATATGAATATTCGCTTTCCAATGTTCCGGCAGCAATGAAAATAGCTCTTGATAAATCTGGAATTGATATTTCAGAAATAAAAAAAGTTCTTATACATCAAGCTAATGAAAAAATGGATGAAGCTATGATTTCACGTTTTTACAAGCTTTATAAACAAAAAGATATTCCTGAAAAAATAATGCCAATGAGCATTCACAAACTTGGAAACAGTTCTGTTGCAACAGTTCCAACTTTATACGATTTAATTGTTAAAGGACAAATTGAAGGACACGTAATAAATAAAGATGAAATAATAATTTTTGCATCAGTTGGAGCTGGTATGAATATTAATGCAATAGTTTATAAATCTTAATTTTTAAAAAATCTCAGAGGAGAAACCTGAAGAAATATCAAAGATAACGGAACAATAGTTGAATAAAGAAGAATCAGAATTTTATACCAATTACTGTAATATCATCACGTTGTTCGGTTCCATTTTGCCAGTTATCGAGAATTTGTTCGAGTTTTTCCTGTTGATTTTCAAAAGGCATTTTAACAACATCTGATAAACATTTTTCAAATTGTTGTGTACTAAAACGTTTTCTCAGAATATTATTCTGGTCGATATAACCATCTGTAGTAAGAAATAGTTGGTCGTTTTTTGCGAAATTTAGTTCATTATCAGTAAAAACACTTTCGGTTCTATGTCTTGCACCGCCAACACTTTTATTGTCGCCTTTTATTCGATTAATATTGTCGGTTTTATTAAAATAACAAAAAGCTGAAAGTTTAGCACCACAGAAAATTATATTTGCATTGTCGTTATCATCAAAAACTATACGACATAAACCTATATCCATACCATCTTGATTTTCTGTTTCTTCTTGACGTAAAGCCTTAATTATTTCCAAATCTAATTTATGTATAATTTCTTTCGGCGAAGTTATACGCTGTTCGACAACTATTTTCTGTAATAAACTACTGCTTATCATCGACATAAAAGCTCCCGGAACTCCATGACCAGTACAATCTACTACTGCAATAAACATTATTCTGCAAACAACCTCAGTAACCTCATCACATGGTGAAAAAAACCAGTAAAAATCGCCGCTGACAATATCTTTGGGTCTGTAAATTATGTAATTATTGAGGTATCGGTCAATATTTTGCTGTTTTGGTAATATTGCAGTTTGAATTGTTTTTGCATATTCGATGCTAGATTTAATTAATCGGTTTTGAAAATCAATTTTATGTCCAGCGAGTTTAATATCAGTAATATCAGATTCTATAGCTATTAACTTAGAAAATTGTTCTTTATCAAATACAGGTGTCATTGTGGTTTGCACCCACTTTTCTTCTTTATTTTTTGATCTTATTGTTATTTCGTATTTCACAGATTTTTGTGTTTTTATACATTCATTTACAATTTCTTTAATATTAGAATTGTTACTTAGTGTAAATAAATTAAATTGCTCTGGAGTATTATCGAAGGAAAGTTTATATAAATTTTTAAAGCTTAGATTATTCCATTCCAAATTCAAATTTTTATCAAAAATTGCAATTGCATTATTAGTTTCGCTAGCTATTTTAGAAAGTTTTTCGAAGTCGATATTCAATTTTAATAACTCTTCATTAATTGATTGTAGTTCTTCTTTTTGAGTATTAATTTCTTCTTTTTGCTGCACTAATATGTTGTTTTGTTTTTTTATTTCTGATGTTCGGTTCTCGACTATAATTTCAAGATTTAAGTTTTTAAATTCCAATTCAGTAGTTAAAGTTTCACTATGTTTTAAAGATTTTGCATATCTATCAGAAATATCGAAAGTCAAAACTATCATGTATAATGCCATTCCGGTTGATGCTGTGTATATTATATTCAAAACGCCAAAAGAAATTAATAAATCAATTAAAGTTGTTATTATCATAAAAAAAGCAGCTAATAAAGCCCAGATTGCCCCGTCCATTTTTAAACGGTATGCTTTGATACTTACGTAAAAGAGATAAAATAAAACAGAAATCACAAATACTCCCAAATAACCGGTTAATATTGTTTTAATATAAAGATCTGAAAAAGCAATTATTAAAGTAAAAAATACACTTGGAATAGAAATTATAACTATTGATAGTCTGGAAACTAAGCCTTTGAATAGGTAAAAGAAGAAAAGAACCATTAAAAAAGGATAAACCGGAACCGGAAGATAATCTAAGAGCTCTATAAACTCAATATTATCAAAAAAATAAAAATAAAACCTACCTGTGTAAAATGTTCTGATAATGCAAATTAATGTAATAAAAAAGAAAATCAAATTGTATTTTACGTTTGGCTTAAAAAAATATGCTGTAAGATGGTAAAATCCAATAATAAACATAATTGCAAGTAAAATGGAATTAAAACCGGTTATAAGTAATTTTGCAAATAAAATATTTTCTGTTTTTGCAATAATTGCATTTCTCAAAATACCGTTTTTGTTACGAGGAAAGTGAAAATTTGACACTTGAATTACAATTTCCATAGTATCTCTAAATGTTTTAATATCCTGAGATAAAAGTTTGTAGTATTTATATTCACCAACTATTTCATTTTCCTTGTCTGTTGCAACTTTTCCAGAAGCTAACATAAAGTCACCATTAATCCATATTTTTGAAGCACTGAAAATTCTGCTGAAATCAGGTTTTAGATTTGAATGATTTTTGGGTAAAATTATTTTTAATCTGTAGGTTGCATATCCAAACTCACTGTATTTTTTATTTTTCGATTTTGACCATGCTGCTGGCGTTTGTAAGTATTCGACAGTTTTATTTGTGTCAATATCTGATGGTTCGAGTAGCTGTTTCCAATAAAACTCCCATTCTCCGGCTAGATTTGCAGATGGGTTTTTATCAAAATCCCATTCTGATAAATCAATAATTCCATTTTTTGCCACAGGAATATTTTTATTTTGCTTAGTGCATGAAACAAAAATACTTGACAATAAAATAAAAAACAAAATGGGTTTTATTTTCATGATTTTTTATTTAACGAGATAAATATATAAAATCAAATTGGTTAATGAAAATATTATCGATTAATTTTATAAAATAACAAATATCACTGTTTTTTTCTTTTTATCCTGAAAAATGGGTCTTTTATTATCGCTTCAAGTCTTTGTTTTTGAAGTATTTTAAGTATTTTTTCTTTTCGAGGGGAATTATCATTTTTAAGTTTCTCTTCCTGTTCTTCAATTTCTTGAATTTTCCATTGCTGAACCTTAACTCGTTCTTTTATAATATTTACAGATTCTACAATCATTTTTTCGATTACAGAATTCATTTTATTTTCAGATGTTGATACAATATTGTTAAAAATATTCTCAGTAATTTGATTAATTTTTTCACTATTTTCGTTGCTATGTAAATCGTTTAATACAGATTCAAAGACATTTAGAACTATGTCATAAATTGCATTTTTTAAAGTTGAATTAATACTCTGACCCAAAATTGGTACTTTTGCAATTATTTTTACTTCCTGATTTTGTTCAAAAGCATTTTCAACTTTTGTTTTAATATAATTATCTAAATCAGTTTTATGGTTTTGATGAGTAGTTTTTGCTATATTTTGAATTTTATCGAGTGCAATACTTATAATCTGTTCTTTGTTTGGTAAAATAACATTGTCCATAATTTTTTGTACCATCGGAGTTCCACCCTGAGCCTCAAGCTGAATTCCATCTAATACATTAAGTACAACTCTGTCTGATATTTCTTCAACAAAAATTCTATAATATTTATTAAGTTTAACAAAAATATAAGATTTTGTTAAATCAATTATTTCCAGTTTATTAAGTCTATATATGATAGAAAAAATTCTTAAAAATCTAAAAATCACCCAACCACCTGCAGGAATGCAACCAAGTACATCATAAAAATGAATAGCAGGATAAAAAAACCATTTGAAATAAGTTCGTTTTACAATAGCAATTATCCATCTGATTATGATTTCAATAACAAATATTCCAACAAAAATTAAATCGTAATAAAAAAAGTTTTGGTGAATATGTGAATATGTTTGATGGAAATTAGGATTATGTGCCGCAAATAAGTTATTTATGAAAGGAATTCCAAAAATCCAGTCGAAAATAATCCACAGAAGATTAATTAACAATATAATAATCATTAAAAAATCAACTGCAATAATTCGTAAAAGATTTTTTTTTGGCTTTTCTTTTTCCATTTTTACAAAATAATTACAAATGAATCAATATTTTGCAACTACTTTTTTATTCCCAAAGTTTGAGAATAGCATTTTTAAATTGTTTACTCCAAAATTCTTCATTATGTTTTCCGTTTGCAACTTTTTTTACATTAACGTTGGTTTTTCTTTTTTTGTTCAGAATTTTTTCCATTTCGCTAACTTCAGAATATAAATTTGCACTTTCCTTTCCTCCTGCAAGTATGTATAAATCAAACTTATATTCGGGTTTAAATTCTCTTGCAAAATCATAAATTTCAGTATTAATCCAGAATGATGGCGAAAATGCACCAATTTTTGCAAAAACATCATTGTATTTCAAACCCATGTAAAACGAAATTAAACCACCAAGCGAACTTCCCATTATTCCGGTATTTTCTCTGTCTGATAAAGTTCTGTAATTTAGGTCTATAAATGGTTTAAGCGTGTGAACAATAAATTCCGAGTATTTTTGTCCTTCACCACCTCCATACTCTTCGTTATGCCAAGGTGTTAATTCATTAATTCTTTCCTGACTTCCATTGTCAATTCCCACAACAATTATAGAAAAACCGGTGGAGTCGTATAATGAATTTAAAGTTTCATCAACATTCCATTCGCCCGAAAATGAGGTTGCTGCATCAAATAAATTTTGACCGTCGTGCATATAAATTACTGGATAATGTTTTTCAGAATTTTCAGGGTTTTCATAATCTGGAGGAAGATAAATCCATATTCTCCGATATCGGTCGAGTTGAGGCATGTAGAAACTATCTTCTAAAATATAAACATTTTCAGCACAGGTACTTGCTACTTCAGTTGAGTTTTTCCAGCCCATGATTTCAAATTCTACCTCTTCAGTTTTTGAAGTTTTCAGAATTCTATTTTTTATTTCAAAACCTTTTTCATCAGTTTCAATACTTTCCCATGTTCCTTGCGAAAATTTAAACTGAATTGTATCTAATTTTGAATTTAAAGTTATACTGTAAATTCCTGAATTTTCGGTTAGTAAATAATTTTCGTCTGCAATATTCCATTTATTGAAATTTCCCGTAACATAAATTTTAGCACTTTCGGGAGTTTCTGATGGAACTTTTTTTACAGTTATTGTTGTTTGTGCCATACAAGATGTTGTAATAAAAATATTAAATATCAGTAATATAATGCTTATTTTTTTCATAATTAGTATTTTTTGGAACAAATAACTTCATTGAAATAAATTCTTTATTAAAATGAAAATATAAATTCAATCGAAATATTCTTTACCTATTATTGTTCAAAAATTTAGGATTCTAACTATTAGTGTAATTTATTAAAATCAGATTTTTATTTTTTGTGTAAATAATTCCATAAAACCTCATCAGTAAACAAAAAAAACAAAAAATAATAATATTTTAACACCCAAAAACCTAAACCCAGTACCTATAAACCTAATCACCTAAAACCTAAAATCCCAACATAGTACGTTGAATTTCGGAGCAAATAATTGCAGTGGAAATTGCTACATTCAGAGATTCAGTACAAGATTTTTCAGATTTTGGAATTGTTATTCTATTAGGAATTAACTTTTCTAAGTGTTTTGATATTCCATGAGATTCACTTCCCATAACAATAAAGCCTCTTGTATTAAAGCTTGTTGAATAAATATTTTCGCCATCTAAAAATGCACCGTATATATTAAAATTTTCAATATTTTGATAATTCTGAATAAAACTACCTAAATCGGTATAAAAAATATTTATTCTGAAAACCGACCCCATCGAAGCCTGTACAACTTTCGGATTATAAGCATCTACCGTATCATCAGAGCAAATTATATTTTCGATGCCAAACCAATCGGCTAATCTAATTATAGTTCCCAGATTTCCCGGGTCTTTGATGTTATCAAGAATTATTGAAAATTTATTTTCGAATTCTGTTTCAATCAGTTCTTTATCCCGAATTTTCAAAATAGCAATTACTTCCTGAGGTGTTGAAAGCGAACTTATTTTTTTTATTTCATCATTTTCAACCACAGTAAAATTTTTAATAGAAAGTTCTTTATTTTCTGAAAGCCAGTTTGAAGTAGCAAATATTGCAATTATTTCAAAATCAGAATCAATAGCTTCCTTTACAATTTTATCTCCCTCTGCAATAAAACTTTTATATTCGAGTCTAAATTTTTTATTTTGCAATGAGTTAATATATTTTATTTGATTTTTTGAAAGCATTTAAATTGATTATTAAGTAAATAGTAATTTGTAAATGGTAAATAGTAAATAGTAAATAGTAATTTGTAAATGGTAAATAGTAATTTAGAATTTATAACTTATAATTTATAATTTATAATTTATAATTTATAATTTATAATTTATAATTTGTAATTAGTAATTAGTAATTTGTAATTAGTAAATAACCTTATAAATTTGAATGTATATTTAAATTTTGTAATTTATTGAATATGAATAAAATAGTTTCAAATTGTTTAATTTTCAAATTGTTTCATTACTTATCTACTTAGGTGCAAGTTTGTAAACAAATATAGCAATAAAAAAATAAATAATATTTGGTAACCAAACAGATAGCAATGGAGGAAAATTTCCATTTATCGAAAACTGTTTAGCAATTTGCATAAATAAAATAAATGAAAAACTTAGTAATAAGCCTATTCCAATTGTCATACCGGTTCCTCCTCTAACTTTCCGTGATGAAACTGAAACACCAATAAGGGTCAAAATAAATGTTGCAAAAGGATAAGCCAGTCGTCCGTGTTTTTCAATTAAATACGAATTTATATTTGCATTTCCATGTAAAATTTGTGAATCTATGAAATCGTTAAGTTCAAAATAATTTAAAGTTTCTACAGTAGTAGCTCTTTCCTTAAAATCAGCAGGATAAATAGTTAAACTTGTATCAGTAAGGGTTCCGTATTCAATGTTGTGAATGCTGTCTCCATAAGTTCTGATGTAATAATTGTGAACTTTCCATTTGCTTTTTATTGAATCCCATTGTATTAATTCCGACATTAACTTTGATACAAGTTTGTTGTTTTCAAATTTTTCAATCGAAAATTTATAACCCATATCAGTAACAGTATTGTAATTTTCGAGATAAATAAATACTCCTGGCGAAATTTGTTTATGAATATTTCTATCTGAATTGTAATATGTTCCGTTAATGTAAGTGTTTTCAAACTTCAATCGGTTTTCGGTTGCATTTGGAATAATAAAATTACTTAAAAGTAATGATAACAAAGCTAAAAAACCCGCTGAAACAAAATAAGGAACCAACAATCGTTTAAAACTTATTCCGGCACTTAATATTGCAATTATTTCGCTGCGATTTGCCATTTTTGAAGTAAAGAAGATTACTGATATAAACACAAATAAAAACATAAATAAATTAGCGAAATATGGAGCAAAATTCATATAATAACCAAAAAATATTTCCTTGGCAGGAACTTGTTTTTCCATAAAATCGTCGAGTTTTTCGGATAAATCAAATACTATGGCTATTGTAACTATCAATATTATTGAAAAGAAAAAAGTCCCCAGAAATTTTTTTATTATATATAAATCTAATTTTTTAATCATGTTAATAGGTATAAGGGTTTTAGGTTGTTAGGTTGTTAGGTTGTTAGGTTTTTAGTTTATTAGTTTATTAGGTATTTAATTTCTTTATCAAACACCTTCATTTTTCATTTTTCATTTTTCATTTTCATTTTTCATTTTCATTTTCATTTTCATTTTTCATTTTCACTTTTCACTTTTTACTTTTCACTTTTCAAAAATTTAAAGTCTATGTTCGAGTTTTGGTAAAATATTATCTTTCCAATCTTTAAAATCACCTTTTTCAATATGTTCACGAGCTTCTTTAACAAGCCATAAGTAAAAAGCAAGATTATGAATACTTGCAATTTGAGCTGCAATTCGTTCGTTTGCAATAACTAAATGCCGTAAATATGCTTTTGAGTAACTCGAATCCACAAAAGAAGTTCCATTTGGGTCAATTGGTGAAAAATCGAATTTCCATTTTTCATTTTTAATGTTAATAATTCCTTCACTTGTAAACATCATTCCGTTTCTACCGTTGCGGGTTGGCATCACGCAATCAAACATATCAACACCTAAAGCTATACCTTCCAATATATTTGAAGGGGTTCCAACACCCATTAAATAACGAGGTTTGTCATTTGGTAATATTTCGTTGACAATACTTAACATTTCGTACATTTTGTCAATTGGTTCACCTACCGAAAGACCTCCAATTGCATTTCCTTCAGCATTTTGTGAAGCAATAAATTCAGCCGATTCCATTCTTAAATCTTTGTAAACACTTCCCTGTACAATCGGAAAAAAAGTTTGCTGATAATCATATTTTGGTTCTGTTTCTCGAAAATGTTTAATTCCTCTAGCCAACCAACTATGTGTTAAATCCATTGACTTTTTTGCATAAGCATAATCGCACGGATACGGAGTACATTCATCAAAAGCCATCATTATATCAGAACCAATAATTCTTTGAGTATCAACAACATTTTCGGCAGTAAAAATATGTTTTGAACCATCAATATGCGAACGGAAAGTTACTCCATCGGCAGTAATTTTTCGATTAGCAGCCAACGAAAAAACTTGATATCCACCACTGTCTGTTAAAATTGGACGTTTCCAATTAATAAATTTATGAAGCCCACCGGCAGCTTCAAGAACCTTTATACCGGGACGAAGATTAAGATGATAAGTATTTCCTAAAATAATCTGAGCATTTATATCATTTTCGAGCTCGGTCTGATGTACACCTTTTACCGAACCAACAGTACCCACTGGCATAAAAATTGGCGTAAGTATTTTACCATGAGATGTTTCAATTTCACCTACTCGGGCTTTTGTCTTGGAATCTGTTTTTTGCAGAGTAAATTTCATTTAATTTATTTTGAATAATTTAAAAATGCAAAAATAAAAAATTTTTAGAATTTAAATGTTTATATACTTTTGTAAGTTGAATTATTATGAATTTTTAATTAAATTCAAATTTAAAAAAACTTAAAATGCTAGTATATCTTCCTTTGATTTTTGAAATTGTTTTATATATGTTTTTATCTGCAACATTTATTCAGTTGCTATATTATACATTAATTTTTTCGCGAATTATTTTTTCAAAAAATAAAAAAATTACTGATAAAAAAGAACCGGTTTCAGTAATAATCTGTGCCAGAAATGAAGCTGAAAATCTAATAAATTTTCTACCAACAATTTTAGAACAGAAATATCCCGATTTTGAGGTAATTGTAGTAAATGATTCGTCTAGAGATGATACAAAAACAATTTTGGCACAATTTCAAAATAAATATAAAAACTTGTATTTTACCAATATAGATAGAGAAGAAAACTACCTTACGGGAAAAAAACTTGCATTAACTGTTGGCATTAAGGCTGCAAAAAACGAAATTTTACTTTTCACAGATGCCGATTGTATTATCGACAGCGAATTCTGGATTGAAAATATGCAAAGTAAATTTACCGAAAACATTGATATTGTCCTTGGTTACGGTGGTTATTCTAAAGTAAAAGGATTTTTAAACAGAATAATCCGGTATGATACGTTATTTGTTGCCATTCAGTATTTTAATTTAGCATTAATTCGTCAGCCTTATATGGGAGTTGGTAGAAATATGGCTTACCGAAAATCTTTGTTTTTCAAAAATAAAGGTTTTGCATCACATTTAACACTTCAATCAGGCGACGACGATTTGTTTGTAAATCAAAATGCAGATAAAAAAAACACAGCAATTATTACCGAAAAAAATTCTTTTACACATTCAAAACCAAAAATAAAATTTAAACATTGGATTATTCAGAAAAAAAGACACTTTTCAACATTTAAACACTACAAATTTAAACATAAATTTTTGTTGGGTTTTGAACTTTTTAGTCGTATTTTATTTTATATTAGCTTCATTTTATTAATTTCAACAAATAATTATTTTATATTTGTACTTTCTGCTTTTCTGTTGAGACAATTTATTTATTTAATTGTCATAAGTCAGACTTCAAAAAAATTAAACGAGCAGGGATTAGTAATTTTAGGAATGTTTTTTGATTTCATTTTTCCGACATTAAATTTTATGATTTATTTATCAAATATATTTTCGCGTAGTAAGATTAAATGGAAATAAATAATAATAACATATTCTCAGATAAAGCAAAACGTGATTTAATTTTAGTTGAAGAAGCTAAAAAAGGTAATCAAAAAGCGTTTTCCGATTTACTTTTAAATTATCGGGATTCTATCTATTATATGATGTTGAAAATGGTTAGAAACGAATCTGATGCAGAAGATTTAACAATCGAAGCTTTTGGAAAGGCTTTCAGAAATATGGATTCTTATGTTCCAAATTTTGCATTCAGCACTTGGCTTTTTAAAATTGCCTCTAATAATGCTATTGATTTTCTAAGAAGCAAAAAAACAAGACAAAAACATATTTCAATTGATTACTCTCACGAAGATGATGAAACAGGTCTTTCAAGCCAATTTTCGCTGATTTCTAATATTCCTGATCCTGAAGAGAAAATGATTTCTGAACAGAACGATAAATTTCTGAGAAGTGTAATTAAAAATCTTCACCCAGATTATAAAAAAATAATCAAACTTAGATATTTTGACGAACTTTCGTATATTGAAATTGCAGAGGAATTGCAACTTCCAATCGGAACTGTAAAAGCTAGACTTTTCAGGTCTAAAGAACTTTTAACCGCAATGCTAAAAGATAAAAACCTTAATTTAGATAGATTTATATAGAATGAATGAATAGTTGAATGATTGAATAAATGATGAAAACAAAGTATTAATATATTTTAATCTTTCCCTTTTACATGTCTGTAAACTTAATAAAAAAATATTTTCCCGAATTATCTGAAAATCAAATTGTAAAATTACAAGATTCCGAAAACTTGTATAAAGAATGGAATAGTAAAATTAATGTAATTTCTCGTAAAGATATTGATTTCTTTGTCGAAAGACATTTGCTACATTCATTAAGCATTGTAAAAACAAAATTACTCGAAAATTGCAAAACTGTAATTGACGTAGGTACTGGCGGTGGTTTTCCCGGAATTCCATTAGCAATTGCATATCCAAATATTAATTTTACTTTAATTGATTCTATAGGAAAGAAAATCAACGTTGTAAACGAAGTTATTTCAGCCTTAAATTTAACAAATGTAAAAGCATTTAAATCGCGAAGTACTGATTTTAAAGGAAATTTTGATTTTATAATCAGCCGTGCTGTTACTAATTTTCCTGATTTTGTTTCAGAAACAAAACATCTATTAAATAAATCAAATAATTGTGGTATTGTGTATTTAAAAGGTGGCGATTTTGATGAAGAAATTTCAATATTCAAAAGTCAGATTATAATTTTTGAAGTTAAAAATTATTTTACTGAAGAATTTTTTGAAACAAAGAAGATTATTTATTTTAAGTAAAAAAACCTTATAAGTTTTATTGAAAACATTATAAGGTTTAATACGTTAGATAATTTGCTTTTTAGAATTTTTCAAATCCTTCATCAATATTGTCAAAAGAACTTTTTTTAGTATGCTGTTTTGCATTAAAACTATGTATTATTGAGCTTTTTGACGATTTATTTTTTTTAAACGAACTTGTTTTAACCGCACTACCAACATTAAAAAAGTTAATAATATCTTTCAATTGCTCTGCCTGACTTGCAAGCTCTTCGGCACTGGTTGCAAGTTCTTCGGCTGCTGCTGCATTTTGCTGTGTAACCTGATTTAACTGGTCGATTGCTGAATTAACCTGACTGGCACCAGAGTTTTGTTCTATGCTTGCTGCTGCAATTTCCTGAACTAAAGTTGCAGTTTTTTCAATTTCAGGAACAATTTGATTTAGAAGAATTCCTGCATTTTCAGCAATATTTACTCCTGTTTTAGATACTTGGTCAATTTCACTTGCTGCTTTTGCACTTCTTTCAGCAAGTTTTCTTACTTCTGCAGCAACTACAGCAAAACCTCTTCCTTGTTCTCCTGCTCTTGCTGCCTCAACTGCGGCATTTAAAGCAAGAATATTTGTCTGAAACGCGATTTCGTTTATAATCATTATCTTTTCAGCAATAATTTTCATCGAAGCAACTGATTTTTGACTTGCGTCGTTTCCGTTTTTTATTCCTTCTGCTGCTGTAATTGCAATTTTCTGAGTTTCTTGGGCATTTTCTGTATTCTGTTGAATATTAGCACTCATTTGTTCCATAGATGATGAAACTTCTTCTGTTGACGAAGCTTGTTCGCTTGCCCCTTGAGACATTTCCTGCGATGTTGAAGCCATTTGTAAACTTGCATCTGCTATATTTTCGGCTCCGGTTACAATGCTTACAACTATTTCCTTTAATTTCGAAATCATTGTTTGTAAAGCACGTGCCAAATCTCCAATTTCGTCTTTTCGTGATACCAACTTACTATCAACAGTCATTGTTAAATTTCCAGTTGAAATTTCTTCAGTAAGCTTAACGCCACTCTGTAACCCGCTAACTATAGCCTTAGTGATAATGTATGCTAATGCTATACCAATCAATATTGCAATAAAAAGCCCAAATATTATTATAAAAGTAGAAACTGAAATAACACTAATAGCATCATCGCCTGAATCTTGCGAGTTTTCAATTCCTTTGTCTGCTATTGCTTCTAATTCTTTTAATATTGCTAATGCTAAAGTTATTCTCTCTTCTGCTAGTTTTGAATTAGCAACCATTGCATCATAAAAAGTTTCTACTGCATCAACATAATCTTTTGCTGATTTTTCAATTTTGTCTAAATTTGCAATATTTGTTGCCTGATAAGTTATTTCACGTAAAGCACTTAATTCGGTAGAAATACTAAAATTGTTTATAGCAGATTTTAAATCGTCATCTTTTCTGTTAGCCTGTGCTTTAAAATTTGCAATTCGTAGCGAGTTTCCTTTATCAATAATTTCATTTATTACTGAAATTTTTTCATGTCTTTCATCTAGTTTTGCGGTAGATGCAGTACCAACTTCTTTATCAAAAGAATCATTTTGGCTGTCTAAATATGTATAGCAATTATCGATAAAATCTACAGCAGATTTGTCCATTGCATCTTTTGCATCTGCCATAGTTCCAATTAAAGTTTCGGTTTGTGTAATTGCTGCCTGATATTTAGTTAATTCTGTAGAAATATCGTCTAAAGAACTTTTCAATAGAGTTAAATTATCTGATTCTTTTGCTAATGTTTGTGCTTCAGATACATATTGATTAACCTTATCAAAATAACTTTTAGCATTTGTAAGTAAATCTGCATCTCCTGAATATCCGTAAGATCTTACATTGTACATTGTTTGATGAAAATTTCTTTCCACATGATTTGAAACAGTTACCTCTTGTAAATATTCTTCAACAAGAATATCGGTTTTTGAGGCTATACGTCTCATATTAATAATTGCAAGTAAGCCAAGAATAACCGTTAATCCCAGCAATATGCCAAAACCTACTGTAAGTTTTTTTCCGAATTTAAAATCATCAAATCCCATTTATTTTATGTTTTAAGTGAATATTAGAATAATTATATTTTATTTATTAAAGAATTTCAAATATAAATATATTTTTTTAATTAAACTTAAAACTTCTCGTTTTTTATTTTCATCAATAAATAAAATATATTAATGTTAAACAACTGAAATTTAGTAATTAATAAAAATAACTTATACTATTTATAATCAATTTAATTTTGTTTTATTGTTTTACAAAAATAGTGCTAATATAATTTTAGATTGTTACGTTTTTTTATTATTACTTTTTTCGAGTATATGTTTTTGATTGAAAACTATTCAAATTTCAGAACTTTCAATTAAACTGTTTTTGGAATATCAACATTAGTTGATGAAAATTACTATTTCACAATAACTAAGTCTATTGATCTTAATCTCAACTAGAGTTGAAATTCCATTTTTTTCAAACACTAACAATACTTTTTTGATTTTTCAATTTTTTGAAATATAAAAATTTATAATTTTGTGATATAAAAATTTGCAAATTTTTGTTTAACTAACCTAGTTTTTTAATAACAAGAATTTTGAGAATTTTATCAGTTCTGTTTATCAACCCTCTGTTAATGCCCGATTTAATTTCAAAACAAGAATCTTCACATACTTCTATTTCAGAATCTTCAAGTAAAAAAATACCTGTACCCGAAATTACATAAAAAACCACATCAGCCGGATTATTATGCAAAGGTAATTCTTGATTGGGCTTAAACTGTAAATTTATGATTTCAATTTTTTCGGAAGAATACATTTTAAAAGCATCAAAATTTATTGGTACTTTTATTGCGGTATCAATTTTCACAATTTTTAATTCCATTTTTTATTAAATTTAAATTTTAAATTTTAGTTTAGATTTTTTTTTATTAACTTTAAAAAATACAATTTTTAAATTTTAAAAGAACAAATATATGACAATGATTGTTAGAAAACCAACCAACGATGAAATTTTTTTAACCCATAAATGGGAATTCTGGAGCAAAGAACCATCTGAATTTGAATGGGAATATGAACAAACCGAAACCTGTTATATCCTTAGAGGTAAGGCAGAAGTAACATCAGACACAGGGAAAAAAATAAGTTTTCAGTTAGGAGACTTAGTAGTATTTGAAAAAGGTTTAAAATGCACTTGGAAAATTCTTGAAAAAATTGAAAAAAAATATAATCTTGAATAAACTAATTAGTTTGATAAATATCAGTATCTAATACAAAAAAGAAATTTACTTTTGCTAATCACTTTTTTGTTAAAGAAATAAATTCAAAATTATATAACAATTCAATTTAAGCTAAACATGTACGGAAAATTAAAAGAACATTTAAAGGCTGAACTTCAAACCATTGAAGAAGCAGGTTTATACAAACGCGAACGAATTATTGCTTCGCCTCAAGGAGCCGAAATAACACTAAACACCGGCGAAAAAGTACTTAATTTTTGTGCAAACAATTATTTAGGATTATCATCTCATCCTAGAGTAATTAATGCTGCAAAAAAAGCATTGGATACACATGGTTACGGAATGTCATCTGTGAGGTTTATATGTGGAACTCAGGATATTCATCGCGAGTTAGAGCAGAAAATTGCTAAGTTCTTCGGTATGGAAGACACTATACTTTATGCAGCAGCATTTGATGCTAACGGTGGAATTTTTGAACCTCTTTTCTCAGAGGAAGATGCCATTATTTCTGATGCACTTAATCATGCTTCAATTATTGATGGAGTTAGACTTTGCAAAGCAGTCCGTTATAAATATTCTCATGCTGATATGTCTGAACTCGAAGAACACCTTAAAGTTTCGCAGGCTCAGCGTTTTAGAATAATTGTTACTGATGGCGTTTTTTCAATGGACGGAGATATTGCCAAACTAAACGAAATTTGCGATTTAGCTGAAAAATACAATGCTCTAGTAATGGTTGATGATAGTCATGCTTCTGGATTTATTGGTAAAACCGGAAGAGGAACACATGAATATCACAACGTTATGGGACGTGTTGATATTATTACCAGCACTTTAGGAAAAGCTCTTGGTGGTGCACTTGGCGGATTTACAACCGGTAAACAAGAAGTTATAAATATGTTGCGTCAACGTTCAAGACCTTATTTATTTTCAAATTCGCTTGCTCCTTCAATTGTTG
>Ga0316608_1000394_pt1 | contig 21622 bp, 19 predicted proteins | sample MIS2016152B_MG_FD_207673 | JGI IMG/M metagenome (GOLD analysis project Ga0316608, IMG submission 207673) | Microbial mat bacterial communities from Middle Island sinkhole, Lake Huron, Michigan, United States - MIS.2016.152B | ecosystem: Environmental > Aquatic > Freshwater > Lake > Sediment...
GAACTAAGATTAGAGCAAATGGCAAAAAGACATCAAAAAAGACAATATGATAAAGACCTAAATTATAAGCAACAAGCTATTAATCAAATAGAACTAACTTCGTAAAGTAGAATTAGACTCAACTTTTTTAAATTGGTATCAAAGTGCTAGTTTAAAACAAAATGTTTATCGGGTTAATATGGGAGAAAAAGATAGCATTGAAACAGAGTGGTATGAAACTGGACAAGTTAAATCGAAAACAAGTTGGACGTATGGTTTGTATGATGGTTTTTGTGTTGATTGGTATGAAAATGGACAATTAAAAGAAGTACAAAATTTCATAAATAATTTTCGAGAAGGGTATTATTATTCTTTTTATGAAAATGGTAATATTGAGTGGTTTACTGAATGGAAAAATGATAGAATTACTGGTGAAAATATATATTATTATAAATCAGGAGAAATGTTTTCGTATGGAAATTTAGAAAAAGGTTGTGGTATTTTAAAGTTTTACACAAAATTTGGAGAATTATATATGGAAGAAACAATAAAAAATGGAGAACATGTTGATTTCTATTATTATTTTCATCCAGAAAATGAAAGTGATTTGCCTGACTAACTCCCGCTAGTCACAGCTTAGTAAATCAATAAAAAAAAGCCAGTTGTAGCTTACAGCCCCGCTCCCGTCAGAATATCAGATAGCTTCTTCAAGTGTTCCGTAGGGACACTTGGAGGTAACAAAAAAAAGAGATTACTCCCTATCGGTCGTGAGAAAAGTTGCATCTCGTCATCGTTTTGCAAAAACGAAACAACCGAGTATATTTGTCAGCAAAAAATATACAGCATTAAACTGTTTTATAATATCCGAAAATTGTAATAAATATTTACATTTGTGGTATGCTTTGTTTTTTCAAAACAATGACGAGACATAGTCTCTTTAATTTGATTACCCACAAGTTATCCTACGGAAAACTTGCGGTAGCTGGGAAGTTAAAAAACTATAGGCATTTATTTTATTCTACAAAAACTTCTGCTAAATCAATTATTAGGTCGCCGTTAAAAATATTTACAGGAATCTTGGAGTCTTCAGCATACATACCAACTATTTCATATTTTCCCAATTGATTGAGCAAAAATACACTAACAGTTTTCTCGTAAGGAAAAACAATCCAATATTCACGAACTCCTTGTTTTTGATATATTTGAAATTTGTTTTCTACATCGTGTTTTGGTTTATCTGATGTTATTTCAATAATCATATCGGGTGCACCAATACAACCTTTATCATCAAGTTTTGTCAAATCGCAAACTATACACAAATCAGGTTGCACAACAGTATAAACCTTGTCATTATCCTTTTCGTCTTTTTTTGGAAATCGGACATCAAAGGGTGCAGCAAAAATTTTACATTTTTTTTTCTTTAAATAATTCCAGATTATTCCATGTAATTCACTTGAAAGTTCTTGATGAATTCTTCGTGGTGCAGGTGTCATCATTTTGATGAAACCGTCAATAAGTTCCCTGCGTTTATCGTCCACCCATGTTAGATAATCGGCAAAAGTATATCGTTTGTTTAAATCTAATTGAAGTTCCATATTTATTCTTTTTGTAATACAAAAGTACAATTTTTTTTTTAATATTTGAAATCTTATTTTTTAAAACAAATTTCTCATTTGCATGTGAAAGTTAGTATAGGACAACAAATAAATCTGTTCCAAAACATTAAACTAAAAAAGCTCTGAAAAAAACTGCTTTTTTTAATAATGCTTCAAACATTGTTCAACTAACTCAATAACTGTAAATAGATAAATTTTTAAACCCAAATCAATAAAATATTTTTGAGAAATGAAACTCTATAAATATATTTGAATAAAATAAAACAATTGATTGACCTAGCATACACAGCAAGAAAAAGCAATGAAATAGGGGAATTATAAAATTATGCTGGTTTGGTAGGAGTTGTAAATATAAGTTTGCATGAGGTAAGTTTATATAAAAATCATAAAATTGATTTAAATTACAAACAGTTATTAGGAATTTTTTTTTTAAAGATATATGACAAATTTGAAGTAGTATTTATGTTATGTCAAATTACTTATCAATTTGTTTGTGATTAGGAGTATATATACTTAGTTTATCCGGAAAATCAATAGTATAATGCAAACCTATACTTTCTCTTCTTCTGCGAGCCATCTTAATTATCATATAACCAACATTAATAGCATTTCGTAACTCACAAATTTTTACCGATACTGTTGAACGGTCAAACAATACTTCTGTTTCTTTATACAATATTTCCAATCGGTCGAGTGCTCTTTTTAGACGTAAATTAGAACGTACTATGCCAACGTAGCTAGTCATAATTTGCTGTAATTCTTTAAATTCCTGAGTTATTAAAATCATTTCTTCGGGTAGCGATGTTCCTTCGTCATTCCATTCGGGGATATTGTTATTTATTTCAATAGCTTTAATTTTACTAACCGATTGTTTTGCCGAGCGGTCGGCATATACCACTGCTTCTAGCAACGAGTTTGAAGCTAATCTATTAGCACCATGTAATCCTGTAAAAGTACATTCTCCTCCGGCATATAAATTTTCGATTGATGTTTTTCCATAATCGTCAACTTTAATTCCACCACATAAATAATGAGCAGCAGGAACAACCGGAATTGGTTGTTTAGTAATATCAATATCCAGACTTAAACATTTTTCGTAAATATTCGGAAAATGCGAAAGTAAGGCATCTTTATCGCAATGAGTAACATCTAATAAAACATAATCATCGCCTCTAATTTTTAATTCGTTATCAATAGCTCTGGCAACTATATCACGCGGGGCAAGGCTTCCTCTTTTATCGTACTTGTGCATAAACTCTTTACCGTCAAGAGTTTTTAGTACACCTCCAAAACCACGCATAGCTTCGGTAATTAAAAACGAAGGACGTTCTTCAGGATTAAAGAGTGATGTTGGGTGAAACTGTACAAACTCCATATTTTCGACCGCAGCTTTTGCTCTGTAAGCCATTGAAATACCATCGCCTGTGGCAATTGTAGGATTTGTGGTTACATTATAAATATTTCCAATACCACCGGTTGCCATATATGTTATTTTTGATAGAATTGTTTCGATACTATTTTTACGCATATTTAAAACATAAGCTCCAAAACAAATAATATCAGGTTGATGTCTAACAACGGTGTACCCCAGATGGTGTTGAGTAATAATATCTATAGCATAATAATAATCAAGAATTTCGATATTCTGATGTTTTTTAACATTATCAACTAAAGCTCTTTCAATTTCATAACCGGTATTATCTTTATGATGCAGAATTCTGTGTTCCGAATGTCCACCTTCTTTAGCCAAATCAAAATCGCCATCAGGTTTTTTATCAAATTGCGCACCCATTTTTATTAATTCGTTAATCCTTTCGGGACCTTCAGAAACAACAAGTCTTACAATATTTTCGTCGCAAAGCCCATCACCTGCAATAAGAGTATCAGCAATATGTTTCTCGTAACTATCGGGTTCATAAGTTACAGCAGCAATGCCACCTTGTGCATACCGCGTATTGGTTTCATCAATTTTGGTTTTTGATATAATGCATACTTTACCGTATTCGGCAACTTTCAGAGCAAAACTTAAACCAGCTAACCCCGAACCTATAACTAAAAAATCAACTTTTCTTCTCATTGTTATGTGATATTTATTATTTTTGTATTATTGATATAATACCTTAAATTCGTTATTATAACATTATATTGTTATTATACAGTCCAGTAAAAACATAAGACATTGTATGTGTCATGTGTTTTCAGCTAAGAGGTATTCAATGAATTAATACAACACTTGCGAAATTAAGATAATTTAAAATTATGAATAATTACGGTAAAATAAAATTTTTTCGTAATAATGAACCGTTAAAAATATTTATAATATAAAATAAAAAATGGAAAAATTTGATATAGTTATTATTGGAAGTGGTCCCGCAGGATTTTCGGCGGCAATGCGAGCAATTGATTTTAATAAAAATATTTGTATAGTTGAAGAAAAGCATATTGGAGGTGCTGGTATAATGCATGGGGCTTTAACATCAAAAACAATGTGGGAACTATCAGCCGATTTTGCAGTTGCATCAAAAACTAACAGAGGCTACAGAGCTTCGGGCTTGACGGTTGATTATGATAAAGTGCGAAAAACTGTAATTGAAGCTGCAAAAGAAAAACAATATCAGATTTTATCTCAAATAGAAACTTATTCGGCTAAGAACAATAAATCAGGCTCGATATGTTTAAAACAAGGTCATGCAAAATTTGTTGATTTAAACCATATCGAAATAGTTAATGAAAAATCTGAAAAAGAGATAATTGAAGGCGACTATTTTATAATAGCTACAGGTTCGGTTCCAAGAGATTATCCCGGACTTGAAACCGACCAGGTACGGATATTAAACTCAGATGGAATATTAAATCTGAAGAAATTTCCTGAGCGAATGTTAATAATAGGTTCGGGGATAATTGGTTGCGAATTTGCCACAATCTTCTCAAACTTTAAACAAACCGAAGTTCATTTGCTTGACCGCACAAATAAAGTACTGCCTTACGAAGATGATGATGTTATTGATTTTGTTTCAAAAAATTTGGAAGATAACGGAGTAAAAATTCATTATACTGCTAATCTTCGTGAAATAAGAAATAAAGGCGAATTTCTAGAAGTTGTGCTTGATTATAATGATGGGCACAGTAAAGTACTCGAAGTAGATGTTGCACTAATTGCTATTGGACGTCGACCGAATACAGATAATCTTGGACTCGAAAACATTGGGATTAATTTACTTCCCGATACCGTTAAAATACATAGTTTATGTTCGTCAAAAGATTTGCTTGTTTGTGATAATATATTTGCCGCAGGTGATGTAAGCGGTTCGGCTCAATTATATAGTGTAGCAGAACTTCAAGGAAGATACGCTGTTAAATCACTTCTGCACGAGAATAAATATCCTTTGGATTATTCAAATATGTCAACATTAATGTTTTTCAGACCCGAAGTTGCAGCAGTTGGCATGAATGAAAAAATGTTACAGAATAGAGGTATTCCTTATAAAATGGCTTGGTATTCAAACTCTTTAGTCAACCGCACAATTGCAATGCGAAATACAAACGGATTTGTTAAAATAATGATAAGTGATGATGACGAAAAACGTATTCTGGGTATGCGAGCTGCAGGTCCACAGGCATCTGCATTTATTGTATCAATTGCACATTTAATAAATCAAGGTAATAGATTAGAAGAAGTTATTCGCACAGTATTTCCACACCCAAGTGTTACAGAAGGAATTCAGGAATGTTTAAGATTATTTGAAAACAAATCGGTTTACAAACAAGATGCATTTCCTGAATATATAAGAGTAAAAAGCTGGAAACCAGAAAAAATTTAATTATGGCAAATATTATTTTTTAATCAACTTTGCCAAAGTTTAAAAGCTTTGGCAAAGTAAAATTTTAAAAAATAATGTAGTTAAAATTTAATCAAGATAGATTAAAAATTAGTCTATATATTTATTTAACAGCAATTTTTTCTAATCCAAAATCAATTCGTTTTAAAACTTCATTCTTGCCAAGTAGTGCTATAATATCAAATAAATGAGGTCCTGAGGCTGAGCCAACAAGCAATATTCTCAAAGGATTCATTACTTTACCAAAACCAAGTTCTGATGTTTCAATCCATTTTTTGACTTCATTCTCAGTCGTTTCTGTATCAAAATTGTTAACAGCTGCCAGAATATTTTTTACATTTAATATGATATTTTTAGTATCTTCTTTCCAGAATTTTTTAACTGCCTTTTCATCAAATTCAGCAGGAGCTTCAAAAAAGTAAGAACCACCAGTCCAGAAATCAGTAATAAAAACTGCTCTTTCTTTCAGCAAACTAACTACTTTTTCGATGAAATTTATATCAGCACTAAAACCTTTTTGTTTAACAATAACTGCAAATTGTTCGGCAAGTTTATTGTTTGGCTGCTGGTGCATATATTGTTCGTTGAACCATTTAGCTTTATCAGGGTCAAATTTTGAGCCTGACTTTCCTACTTTTTCAATAGTAAAAAGCTGAATTAGTTCTTCTACTGTAAATATTTCTTGTTCAATACCATCGCCGGCGTTCCAACCTAAAAGAGCAAGCATGTTTATAAAGGCTTCTGGAAAATATCCTGTTTCTTTATAACTTGCTGATTTTTCATTAGTATCAGGGTCTGTCCATTCAGTAGGAAAAACAGGAAAACCACCTGCATCGCCATCTCTTTTGCTTAGTTTACCTTTTCCGTTTGGTTTAAGAATTAACGGTAGATGAGCAAATTGCGGTTTTTCCCAGCCAAAACTTTCGTATAATAAATAATGGAGTGGGAGTGAGGGCAACCATTCTTCACCCCTGATTACATGTGAAATTTCCATTAAATGGTCATCAACAATATTTGCAAGGTGGTATGTTGGAAGACCATCAGATTTAAATAAAACCTTATCGTCTAATGTAGATGAATTTACAGTAACTCTACCTCTAATAATATCGTCCATTTCAATAATATGATTTTCAGGAATATTGAAACGTACAACATAAGGTTCGTTATTTGAAATAATTCTGTCAACTTCTTCTTTTGAAAGAGTAAACGAATTTTTCATAGATGTGCGAGTAACAAAATTATATTGTTGAACCGAAGATTTTTGTTCTTCCAGTTTTTTTCTCATATCTTCAAGTTCTTCGGCTGTATCAAAAGCATAATATGCTTTACCTTTGTCAACAAGTTCCTGCACATATTTTTTGTATATTTCGCGTCTTTCCGACTGACGGTATGGACCATAATTTCCACCTTCTCTAATTCCTTCGTCGAATTTAATTCCACACCATTCGAGCGAATTCATAATATATTCTTCAGCACCTTTTACATAACGAGTCTGGTCTGTATCTTCTATTCTTAAAATAAACTTACCGTTGTTTTTTTTTGCAAATAAGTAATTGAATAAAGCCGTTCTAACTCCGCCCATGTGCAATGGACCTGTAGGACTTGGTGCAAATCTTAATCTTATGTTTTTCATTTTATCTTATAATGTTGTATTAAAAATTTCCTTTGATTTTTTTGGTAAACTTTCAACAATTAATTTGTAAGAATCATCAATCCATTCTTTTATTAATTTGTCGGGAATAGAATTATCCATTTCAACTGTATTCCAATGTTTTTTGTTCATGTGGTATCCGGGTTTTACTGCCGGATATTTTTCTCTGAGTTCGATTGCGAATTCGGGGTTACATTTAATGTTTATAGACAGTTCTCCGTCTAAATTGGTAAGCAGAAACATTTTATTCATTACTTTAAACACTAAAGTAACTTCATCGAACGGAAAATTTTCGGTAACTCCTTTTTTTGATAAACAATAATTTCTAATATCTTCAATATTCATTTTATAAGGTAGGATAAAATGCGTTTTTTATATGCTTAATTACATGATTTGTAATATAAAACCTAACAATAATAATATCAAATCTAGCTTCTAAATCTACATTATTAGTTTTTAAATAATTGTCGGCTGCTTCAATTAAAAACTTTTGCTTTTGTTCGTCAATAATTTCTTCAATATCAGTAACTATGTTTGACGAACGACTTTTAACTTCAACAAAAACCAGAAAATTACGGTCTTGAGCAATAATATCAATTTCCTTATGATTGTATCTGTAATTTCTTTCGAGAATTTCAACTCCTCTGCTTTTTAGATATTCTGCAGCAATCTGTTCGCCTTTAATACCTAAATCATTATGCTCAGCCATATTTGGTATTCTATAATATTATATTATTTTTTTTCAAAAGTTTGTGTAACATTGTCAAAATTAAGAAAATAAGTTCCTATTTCTAATGATGATATATCAACAGATGCTGCTTTTCCTTTAAGTTTTAAACGTCCGTAGTAATCATAAATTTCGTAACTTGTAGATGCTGAAAATGTTATTTTGTCAGTAGCTTTTTTTCCATCTCCTGGTGTAAATGTAATTGCTGCGGCAAGATTAGTGTAAGTAACTTCTTGTGAATATCTTGCTTTTTTTGTATAATCAATTTGTTTTACTCTGAATTTATTTTCACCAGTATGAAAATCAACTTTGCAAGTATAATTTGATAAAGTTGAAAGACCATTGCCTGTAACTGTTTCAATTTTAATCCATTTATTCCATTTAAACTGTTCAACTATAAAATCAAGTTCCCCCCTTTCGCCGGTAGTTGACCATTTTAGAGTGCCATCTTTAGCAAGTGTAATAGTTTCGATATTGAATGTACTTTTAGGATTAAGAACTTCAGAATTAAGCACTTTTGGAGTACAACCTTCTTTATGTTTTATTACAATTGTAACTTTATCACCTTCATTAATATCTAAAACACTTAGGTCAATTTCAAAAGCACTTGAATTTATCTCGTCGGTTGTAACCTGACCGTTTACAGTAACTTCAAAAATGCAAAATCCAACACCAGTTGCCGAAAACGGATTCATAACAAAAACATTTTCGCCTTGGTAAATTCCTTCTAATTCTATAGTGTTCTCTGAAAAACTATAAAATGTTATTACAAAAAACGATATTAATAATAAAAATAGCTTTTTCATTATAAAAATGATTATTAGGGTTTAATTCATTGCTTCTTTACTTAAATACTTAAAATTTCTGATAATAAAATTAGAAAAAAAATAGATTAAAACGAATTATTTTAAAAATATTTAGACTTCTAAGTTAAAAAAAACAATAATAAATGTAAAAGTAAACAAATATTAAAAAAAAAGTCAAATAATTTTCATTTTTATTAAATTGATATTGATTATTTTTTTTGTAATATTTGATATTTAATTAATTGATACGAAAATAAATATTTAACTCCATTTTAAAACTTATTTAACTTCTATTTAATGCCATGTGTAATTTTTCTATACTCTTCTAAACGTGTATTTTGAAAAGGAATATCAGGTATATCATTTAGAATAATTCCATAACCAAGTTTATGAATTTTGTTTGCTTCTCTGTCAATTAAAGGACTTAAAATTGTACCAAGCAATTGTGTATGAATAAATAATCTGGAAAGTTTTTTAAGTTTAATATCTTCAACAGAATTGTAAATAATTGCATTTTGAACAGCGAAACCGATAGATTCTAAAATATGTTTTACCAATGCAATATGCACATTTTTAGATTTTTCAAAATTGCAAATATCAATTATTGAATCGGCAATCAATTCACAAACATCGGAGTAATTATAATTTTTCAAAGATTTTCGTGCAGATTTACGAAGTTTTTTCAGAATTTTAAAAATATATACTAAATCTTTATAATTTAGAATATTAGCATATTTAGGAGAATTTGAAACAGGAGCTACATTTCTTAATGAAACAAAATCGTCTTTTATTATATTGATACCTGAATTATTAAATTTTACAGCTTTTTTATCGAAATAATATGCAATTGGATATAAAGATTTTCCAAAGTAAATAATTATGTTTGATACCTTTTTTGACTTTCCATTAGTCTGTGCGGCATAATAAATTTTCCTTATTTTATTTAATTCGTCGGCTTCGTTAAAGTGATGTCGAAATCCTTTTTCGAGTTTTTTAGTCATAAAAATAAATATCAAGTACAGTAATTTATAAAATTAAGGATATTTTACCGCAAAATAAAACTAAAAATTATAAATTAGAAATGTTTTATCAAAATTATTAACTTTGGCTTCTTTTGAAAAAAATTATATAAAACAATTTATGTATTTTTTTCTTTATCTTTTAATATGCTGAAATTTATATATTTTATATTAGGAAGTTTGAGCTTAGGAATTGGAATTTTAGGAATTTTTATTCCCGGATTACCAACAACACCATTTTTGCTTTTGTCAGCCTGGTGTTATTTTCGTAGTTCTGAAAGACTTTATATATGGATTTCAAATCACAAGGTTTTTGGTAAATTTATTTCAGAATATCAGAAAGATAAATCGTTGTCGAAACAAACAAAAGTCTTTTCTCTTATTTTAATGTGGTTAATGATTTCTGTTTCAATAATATTTTTTGTTGAAAAATTATGGGTTCAGATTATTATTGCAATTCATGGAATGATAGGAACTTATGTAATGGGCTTTAAAATTAAAACAAGAAAATAATCTATGGCAGGAATTTATATACATTTTCCTTTTTGTAAATCGAAATGCGGATATTGTGATTTTTTTTCAATCACAGATAGTAATTTTATAATCAGCTTTTTAACTTATCTCAAAGCCGAAATAAATCTTCAAAAAAATTATCTCGAAAACGAAATTATTGAAACAATTTATTTTGGAGGAGGCACACCGTCATTATTATCTATAAATGATATAAATGATATAATAAGAGAGATTTACAATACTTTTGAAGTTGTAGAAAATCCAGAAATTACTTTAGAAGCAAATCCCGACGATTTATCCGATATTTTTATCCATAATTTAAAAAACTTTACAAAAATTAACCGTTTGAGTGTTGGTATTCAGTCTTTTTATGATGATGATTTAAAATTAATGAATCGCAGGCATACTTCAAATCAAGCTATTGAAAGTATTGCAAGTGCAAAAAAAGTAGGATTTGATAATATTTCCGTAGATTTAATTTATGGACTTCCAAATCAAACACTTGAAAGATGGAAAGAAAATGTTAAAAAAGTTTTGAATTTAGATGTTCAGCATATTTCAGCTTATAATTTGACTTACGAAAAAGGTACAAAATTTTATAAACTTTTAAAAGATAGGAAAATTACTGAAATAGATGATTTTATGAGTCTTGAGCAATTTAAACTTTTGAAGTATTTATCAGAAAAAAATGGATTTGAACATTATGAAATTTCAAATTATACAAAAAATAAATTATATTCAAAACATAATTCAAGTTACTGGAAACAAAGAAAATACTTAGGAATTGGTCCATCAGCTCATTCATATAATTTAATATCAAGGCAGTGGAATTTTGCCGATATTAAGAAATATATTAAATATTTATCAGAAAAAAAACTTCCGGCAGAAATTGAAATTCTTGATACTAACACAAAGTATAATGAATATATAATGACTTCTTTACGAACTATGTGGGGTGTAAATTCAGATTATATTGAACATAATTTTCCGAGTAAATATTTTAATGATTTTATTTTAAATGCTAAAAAATATATTTCGCGTAATATCATGAAAAAAATTAATAACCAATATGTTTTGACAACGGAAGGTATTTTTATATCAGATTCTGTAATTTCTGATTTCTTTATTGTTTCGTAAAAAAAAGACTGTTAAATATGAATTTAACAGTCAGAAATTTTGATTGCTATTATTTTGTAAATTATTTAGATACAATGAAATGTCTTGTATCAATTTTATAGCCTTGAATAATTTGAATGAAGTAGATACCTTCTTTATTACCAACTATTTCAACTTGTTTCTTATAATTTCCTTTAAACTTAGTTACTTCCTCTGTAAAAATTAAATTTAAATCAATATCGTAGATTTTTACTGTAATTTCATCTTTTTCAGGAAGCGAAAAGTTTATTAATATTTTACTGTTATCATCAGATTTAGATATATTAAAGTTTTCAACAGGAAGGTTTTCTTTGTTGCTATTGAATTCTGTTTCAATATTTTTATCGTGAAGTTTTTTTAACTGCGATTCGTTTGATTCAACGAGAACAATATTTGATGAATTTGTTGAAATAATTTCTTCTTTTTCAATATTTTTATTTGATTTATCGACTAATAAATCAATTTCGGTTTCAAGTTCATCTGATGAATTACTTTTATTTCCGAAAAGAGTTTGAATTTCGTCATCATCAGTTTTTATTTCAGCAATTTTAGAAGTTTCGCCATTATTGGAAATTATAACTTGCTTGCTTTTATCTGTTTGAACAACATCAATCGATGGATATGTAATTTTTGGGAAATCAATTTTCTCAACTTCAACTTCGGTTCCGCAACGTTTTTTAATAATTAATACTCCTGAACCATTTTCGTTAGATTCAAATTTTATAGTTGGCACAATAAATTCTTCATTATCAATAAAAATACTGTTATTACATTTTTTCATTAATTCGATGTCTCTCTCGCCACAATTTCTTAGCATATAAACTTTTGTACCGCTTTCGTCAAAATATGTCTCAACAACAGGTAAACTTTCGGCTATTGAATTAAAAACCTGTTCAAGTTCAGCTGATAAATCAGTAGCTGTGTAAGCCGAATTATTTTGATTAGTATAATTCTTATTGCTGGAATTATCGCTTGTAGAACTTTGTGATTTTCCGCTTGAGAATGTAATTTCAGGTTCGGTTTCATCAGCATTTACTTGATATGTTGTATCAAGTATAGTTGTAACTCCGTCAACTTCTTTTATAATTTTTATTTTTACAGTTTTTGTACTATCTGTTTGTGATTTAGCCATATTAACTTGAAAAATTAAAAACAGAAGTAAAATTGATATGATAGCTAAAGTTTTCATAATTTTATTATTTAAAATTTGAAATATTATTTTATTAAAGTTATATTTACTATTAAAGAAAAAAAAAAAATATCAAAGTTGCATTTTTATTGTTTAATATTGTATTCTAAAATAAAAAACGATGTCGCTTTTCAAATTTGAATTAACAATAGAGTCGTTGCTGTCACAAAACGAAGCAAACGAAAAACTTAGCCAGAATATAGGTAATCAAATACCTGCTTTACAGATGGGAATGCAAAGATATAACTGCGATAAGTTATTTAGAGGTAGTTTATTAGATTACAATTTTGATATAAGAAGATGTCTAAATTACAGAAATGATTTTATACCGAATATACGAGGAATAATTTTAAAAAGTGGTGATTATTCGACTATTAAAGTTAAAATTGAACTTCGACCATTTTTAAAAACATTTATGTTGATATTTATTGCTTTTTTTATTATTTTTGGAATTGTTAGTTTATATGCTACACTCAATGGTAATGGAAAAATTGAAATGCTGATTTTTCCTGTTTTTGTTGCAATTTTTGCAGGAGCATTTTATTATTTATTTGAATTTGAAAAGAAAAAAGCAGTAAAAATATTGAAAATTTTATTAAAATCTAAATGAAAATAATAAAAGAAAAAATCAGAAATTTAAAGATGAAAAAGATAATTTTTGTACTTTTTTTACTTAATTTAAATATCTCAGGTTTCTCGCAAATACATAAAAATTACCATTTAAACTCCTTAGATTGGTATATTTTGCAAAAAGAAAATATTGCAGATACCAATTTTCATTTTTCGGTAATTGACTATAATTTCATAGATAAAAAAGTAACATTTCATTCGAAAAAAAATATTTATTTGCAGAAATTATATAAATTTCCATCTTTGATATATTATTTTAAAGATAACACAGACAGTAATTTAAAATTTATTTCAGCTTCACCTATCAGTAACATTTCATTTTCGTACAATAAAAAAAATAACGAATTTTATTCTGATTTAAAAGGCGGTCTTTCGGTTTTTGGACAGTATTCAGATAAGATTAAATTTAATATTGATGCTTTTGTATCACAAAAATCTTTTCCTGATTATATTGAAAAACAAATTGATAGTTCGGGGATTATTCCGCATTACGGAAAATTCTCAGAAGTTATAAATGGAAATTATGCTTACTTTTCGCCGACAGGCTTTTTACTATATACGCCTGCAAAATACATTAACTTTGAAATTGGCAGAGACAAAACATTTTGGGGACACGGTGAACGTTCTCTTTTATTATCAGATAATTCGAATGCTTATCCGTACTTTAAATCAACAGTTAATATTTGGAGAGTGAAATATATTTACATGATTTCAAAACTAAAAGATTTTGATTCAGATTTAGGATTTGACATTTTGCAGAATAAATATTCGGTTCAGCATTATTTAAGTATAAATTTGACTAAATGGCTTAATTTTGATTTTTTTGAAGCAGTAATTGCTTCTACAAAAGATGCTTTGGGAGCAAATAGAGGTTTTGATGTAAATTATTTAAATCCTGTAATTTTTTTCCGACCTGTCGAATTTTCAATCGGAACATCAGATAATGTATTAATGGGATTTGGAGGTTCTTTAAAATTAGGAACTTATCATCAATTTTATGGACAATTTATTTTAGATGAGTTTATTCTTTCGCATATTAAAGCACGTGATGGCTGGTGGGGAAATAAAAATGGTTTACAAGCTGGTTTTAAATCGTTTAAAGCTTTTTTTATTCCTGATTTGTATGCTCAGATTGAGATAAATTATGTTCGTCCTTTTACTTATTCTCATTATAATTCGATACGAAATTGGGGTAATAATTATCAGCCAATGGCTCACCCTCTTGGAGCTAATTTCAAGGAATTAATTGGTATTTTAAGATATAATTTTGATGATTTATATTTATCGTCAAAAGTTGTTTACGCAAACTATGGAACTGATATTGATACATTAAGTGTTGGTCAGAACATTTACAGGTCTTATGCTGACAGGTCTAAAGAAACCGGTAATTTTATTGGACAAGGTTTGTCTAATAAAAATTTATACGGAGAATTAAAAGCCTCTTATTTATTAATTTACAGTTGGAATTTGTTTTTAGAGTCATCAGTAAGTTTTAGGCAACATACTTTTAATTCAGTAAAAAATAATGATTTGTTATTTACTTTAGGAATTAAAACTTTACTTTTTAATGAAAATTACGAATATTGATTGTTATGTTCTGCAGTCATCATTATATCTTCTTTGTTTTCAATTAAATCAAGTGCTAAAATTCCATTTAAGTGGTCTATTTCGTGCTGTACCAGTTCAGCCAGATTATCAGAAAACTTTTCGATAATTATTTCTCTTTTATGATTTTGATATTTAATCTGTACAACTTTATGTCTTTTAACTTTAACCATAAATGCCAAATCAAAACTAAAACAAGTATCCCATATATAAAATGTTTCTGAACTTTTCCAGATTATTTCCGGATTAATTAGAAGTAATTTTCTGTCGATAGTATCAATATAAATAAGTCGTTTATTGTAACCAATTTGAGGAGCAGAAAGTCCCCGTCCTGTATTTCGTGTATGTTGCAAATAGTGCAATGTATCTTTCAAATCTCTTGAAATTTCTTCAACTTCATGCTTAAATTCGACCTCGTCTTCGGCAATTTTTCTGAGGTCTGGATTTCCTAATAACAAAATTTTTTTAATAGGCATAATTTAAATTTTTGAAAATTTATACCCCAAATCGTAAAAATGTTTCAGGGTTCGGGTCAATGTAAACTTCATGTTTTTTTCCGCTTTAATGCTATCATGAAATACAACTATTGAGCCATTTACAGCATGATTTTTAACTATATCAAATACTTTTTCGGGTTTTGTATTTATATCATAATCTTTAGATAAAACGTCCCAAAGTATAACTCTCTTTTTTTTTGACAAAAATTTTAACTGATTAAAGGATATTCTGCCATAAGGCGGTCTGAATAACTGTGTATTTATATATTTATCAGCAAATTCTATATCTTTAAAATAAATATTATCATCTGTTTTCCATCCATTTAAATGATTAAATGTATGATTTCCTACCGTATGATTTTCGTTTATTATTCTATTAAACTTTTTTTTGTATTCTATCACATTTTTTCCAATACAAAAAAAAGTTGCTTTAGCCTCAAAATCTTTTAATACATCTAAAATCCAATCTGTTATTTTTTTTGTTGGACCATCATCAAAAGTCAAAAATATTTCTTTATTATTTGTTTGTATGTCCCACTCTGCATTTTTATAAGCACTTCGAATTATGCGTGGTGGACTGATTATAAAACTCATTGATATTAATATTCGTCAGTATTAAGAAGGTTTACGTATAAAGAAATTATTTGTTGCTTAATACTTGGTAAAGTTGAATACCATTGATACAAAGTTGCTTCATTTCCCTTTAATTGTTCAAATTGTTTTACTACATCAATATTCGTGTTCATTGCTGTCATAAATCTTGCACTCCATTCTGTATCCATTTCTGTTTGTTTGTATTGACGTATAATGCTAATAATTTCCTGAATAATTCCCAAAGTCATTTCAGCATCATCAGAAACTGTTGAATAAATATTTTCGGAAAGCGACCAATAAAAATTTATTTCCTGTTCGGTTGATTCTGCAAGAGTTGTAATTATTTGATTAGCCTTTTCATCTTGTTTGGCATTGAAATATTGTTCTGCAATTAACAAATTGTAATAATTGTAAGGAACTTTTGAATTTGGAATTAATTCAACACATTTATCGAGTACATTTATAGCAGAATCAACTTTATTTTCAAGAATAAGATTTTCAGCTAATCGCGAAAAATTATTTTTGATGTTCATTAACATTCTTCTATTATTTTCGTCAAGGTAAACATCTTCACTTTCGATATTTCCCCATACAAATTTATTTATAAGATTTTCATATAAAATGTCAGTATTTATTCTTCCAATTTTTTGTGAAAGAGTATTTGTAGTTTTTATTGGCACAAATTTATATGCCATACCATCAAGTTGGAAATATGATTCTAAATTTAGATAACTATCTCCGCCAACAGTAATTGCAAAATATATTGGTCTTTCCCAATTGTTTGAAATTAAAAGGTCAACTACCATTAATTCGCTTTTAGTAAGATATTCTTTTTTAAAATCCCATTCTATATATGGAACAATTAAATCAGCATCTTTTTGAGCAACTAGTCCCGAAGCCAGAACTTTTTCTTTATCAACCGGTATTCTTATTTTTGTTGTTGGAATATAATTTTGTTCTTTGTCACCAAGTAAAACTTTTGCGTCAGGTGAATTACTTGTAATAAAATCCATGAAAACATCTGCTGGTAAATATTCGTCAGAAATTGATGTTAACATAGTGGTTGCTTTTGCTTTAATATTAGTAATAACAGAATCTGTTAAACCATATTTGCTTGAAACATCACTTTTTGAAAGTTGTGAAAGTACAGTTCCAAATTGAATAGGAGTTAGTGATTTATAACCTTTAGCCAATAAATCATAGTCACTTTTCTGAAGTGTGGCAAAATCTGAATTTGTGAGTTCACTTAATAAATCTTCGTACAAAGTTTTATAAGTTGATTCATATTTTAATTTATATGCTTCATATTTTTCTGAAAGAAACAAAGTTGGATTGTTGTTTACATATACAACATCTCTCGTTCCTTCAACATATTGGTCGTAGGTTAATGAAAAAGGAACTATATCAGAATCGTATGCTTTGGACTTCATTTGATCTATGTACCAGTCTGTATTTAAGTAGCTCAAATTAATAACTCTAACATCAGTTCTTATGCCTTCAACTTCTTGAGCATACCACAAAGGGAAAGTATCGTTATCACCATTTGTAAAAATAATTGCATTAGAATCGCAAGTATTTAGATAATTCTTGGCGAAATCACGAGCAGTATATCTGTTAGACCGATTGTGGTCGTCCCAGTTTTGTGTTGCCATTAGTGTAGGAACTGCAAGTAAGCATATTAAAGTAATTGAAATTGCAAATACTGAATTTTTTTTCAACTTAGGTAAAAATTCCAAAATTCCTAAAACACCTAATCCTATATAAATTGCAAAAGCATAAAATGAACCAGCATAAGCATAATCTCTTTCGCGAGGTTGCAATGGAGTTTGATTTAAATATACTATTATTGCTAAACCAGTCATTATAAAGAATGTAAGCACAACCCAAAAATCTCGATTTGCTTTACTTCCATTTTTATATAAAGCAATAAGACCAATAATTCCTAAAATTAATGGTAAGAAATAATATTTATTATTAGCTTTATTATTTTTGATATAATCGGGTAGTTTTGATTGGTCTCCAAGTCTTGCATTGTCGATGAAAGATATTCCTGATATCCAGTTTCCGTCAATTGAATTACCGTAAGATTGTACATCACTTTGTCTTCCGGCAAAATTCCACATAAAATATCTTAAATACATAAAGTTAACCTGATATTTAAAAAAGAATTTGAGGTTTTGAGCAAAGCTAGGAACTTGTTTAGTGTTTTCAATTCCAGCCCATTTTGCATAATTTTCAGGATGACCTGATTGATCACTATACATTCTAGGAAAAATGGTTTCGTATTCTTTTTCAAAAACTCTTTTTAAATCATGGTCAACAACTTCATATTTTCCATCTTTTTGAATATATTTAGCATTTCCCTCGTCATAAGCAGTTAGAGGAGCATTAAAATATTCGCCGTAAAGTAATGGTCTATCACCATATTGCTCACGATTGAGATACGATTTCAATGAAAAAGCATCATCAGGATTGTTTTGATCCATTGGAGTATTTGCAGCCGAACGTATCATTATCAAAGCAAAAGAAGAATATCCGATAAGAATTACGGTAAAAGCCAGAATTATTGTATTTGCTATAACTTTCTGATATTTTTGAGTTAAATAAATTCCTATAACAACACCTGTAATTAAAAGTATTATATAGAAAATAAATCCTGTATTATAAGGTAGTCCAAGTCCGTTAACAAATACATATTCAAATTTTGAACCTACAACAACAAGCCCCTGAATAATTCCATACATTGTTACAAGTAACATTAATACCGAAATTCCAATTGCTATTATAAGTCCTTTAATAGAAAAATTATATTTTTTGAAATAAAAAACAAGTACAATTGCCGGAATAGCAAGTAAATTAAGTAAATGCACACCAATTGATAATCCCATTAAATATGCTATCAGAATAATCCATCTATTTGCATATTTTTCATTAGCAACAGTTTCCCATTTTAAAATTGCCCAAAATACCATCGCAGTAAATAAAGAAGACATTGCATAAACTTCGCCTTCAACTGCAGAAAACCAGAATGTATCTGAAAATGTATAAGTTAAAGCACCTACAAAACCACTACCAATAATTGCAATGTTTTGTGCCAAAGTAGGTTCTTCTCCGGTTTTTATTACTAACCTTTTAGCAATATAAGTTATTGTCCAAAAAAGAAATAGTATTGTAAATGCACTTGCTAAAGCTGACATAATGTTTACCATAACTGGAACTTTGGTAACATCTCCAAACGCAAAAAGAGAAAAAAAGCGTCCTATTATCATAAAGAAAGGTGCACCGGGTGGATGTCCAACTTCTAATTTAAATGCAGATGTTATAAACTCTCCACAATCCCAGAAACTGGTTGTAGGTTCAATTGTTAAAATATATGTAATTGCTGCAATAAGGAAGGAGAACCATCCAACAATGATGTTAATTTTCTGAAATTTCATATTGATCTAATATATTTTTTAAAAAATTTAATTTATAACGGAACTAATTTTTTTATTTTCTAGTATTTAACTTATACTAAAACGTCATCAAGTTTAGCGATAAAAATATACATATATCAGGTGTTTTCACCTGATATTCTACGCTTTGAGGTTAAAACACCTCAAAGGTGCAGTGGTGTTTTTGATGTCGGTTTAGTATTAATATTAAGTTTAAGCATTAAAAATAATTTTAAACTGCGAAAATAAACCTTTTTTTTTAAATGTGTGAAAATATTATAACTAAATACAAAAAAAAACCTCCACATTAACAAATGTAGAGGTTTTTTTAATTTTTTTAATAAATAATTAGCTATTGCTTCTTACTAATCTGATACCAATCATTCCGGATTCCATGGTTTGTGGCAAACTAAATCTTTTAGTGATACGGGTAAAATCAAGTTTTGAACTAAAATTTCCACCTCTGTATACTCTGTTAATCCCTTTCTCCGGACCTGTAGGATTATTCACAGGATCTGGTGTATAGTAATCTTTATCATAATAATCCCAACACCATTCCCAAGCATTTCCACTCATATCATAAATTCCTAATTCGTTAGGAAGTTTTTTCCCCGTTTCTTGAGGTTTTCCGTCTGAGTTAGCACTGTACCAAGCAATTTCTTTAGGGTCATTACTTCCGCAATAAGCAAATCCTCCTGATTTACTACCTCCTCTGGCTGCATATTCCCATTCAGCTTCAGTAGGAAGTCTGTATCCATTTGCAGCAAAGTCAACCGTAATGAAAACTCCATTACTATCATTTTTAATAACATACGCTTTATCATATCCATGACGTCCACTTAACCAGTTACAATAAAAAACTGCATCATCCCAACTAACATTCATAGCCGGTAATTTTCCACGTCCAAAACCACCATCATCAGAATAATCATAACCTGTTGCATCGCAGAACAAGTCATATTCTTCGAAAGTAACTTCATAAACTGATATATAAAAATCGTCAAGACTTACTTTATGTTCAGGTTTTTCATCAGTTGGGTCAGAATAATCATTACCCATAAAAAATTCACCACCTTCAACAAGTACCATTTCAGGTTTTTGAGCAAAAGAATATATTCCTGTAAAAAGAATAAGTAAAATAAATGGAAGTATTTTTTTCATATTTGTTTATATTAAGTTGTTTAGTTAATTGACAAAAATCAGACCGTAAAAAAAGTTAAAAAATATTATTATAAACGACAAAACTAAATTTTTTTTTTCTATTTTGTAAATAAATAAACGAATATATTTAACGATTGATTGTGTTTAATATAAAAAAAATTGATAATGAGCAAATATAAGCGAATTTTATTAAAATTAAGCGGAGAAGCTCTAGCAGGTTCGCAAGGTTATGGAATTGATGTTAAAATTTTAAACGATTTCATTTTAGAAATTAAATCGGTTCTTGATTTACAAGTTCAGGTCGCTATTGTAGTTGGTGGCGGTAATATTTTCAGAGGTTTACAAGGAATAGAAAAAGGTTTTGACAGAGTTAAAGGAGATAGTATGGGAATGTTGGCAACTACAATAAATGCAATAGGGATAAGTTCTGCTTTTGAGAGTATTGGTGTTAAATCCAGAGTATTAACTTCTACATTTATGGAACCTTATGCAGAACGTTTCTCTAAAAAACGAGCAATCGAAACTTTAGAGAGTGGTGAAGTTGTAATTTTTGCAGGTGGTACAGGAAATCCTTTTTTTTCAACAGACACTGCCTCTGCACTTAGAGCAATTGAAATAGAAGCTGACGTAATTCTTAAAGGAACAAATGTTGATGGAGTTTACACAGCTGACCCAAAAAAAGATTTAAATGCAGTAAAATTTACTGAAATAAAATTTGAAGAAACTTTAGAAAAAAAACTTAAAATTATGGATTTAACCGCATTCACATTGTGTATGGAAAATAAAATGCCGGTTATTGTATTTAAAATGGCTGAAAAAGGAAACCTGAGAAAAATTGTTCTGGGTGAAAATATTGGTACTCTGGTTTATTAATTTACTGATTTTTTACATCAACTTTAGTTGTTATTTTAAAACTAAAGTTGATGTAATACTAAATCGCCATCAAGTTTAGTGATAAAAATATACACATATCAGGTGTTTTCACCTGATATTCTATGCTTTGAGGTGAAAACACCTCAAAGGTGCAGTGGTATTTTTTGATGTCGGTTTAGTATAAGTTATTTTTTAAAATAGAAATTAAATAAGTCCATTTTCTATCATAGCAATAATTTCTTCAATCATTTTATCTTCTTCTTCGCCATCGTATTCATATTTTAAACTTGAACTAAACATTAAAGCAATAGATTGCCAAAACATTGCACTAACC
>Ga0316608_1000395_pt1 | contig 21612 bp, 20 predicted proteins | sample MIS2016152B_MG_FD_207673 | JGI IMG/M metagenome (GOLD analysis project Ga0316608, IMG submission 207673) | Microbial mat bacterial communities from Middle Island sinkhole, Lake Huron, Michigan, United States - MIS.2016.152B | ecosystem: Environmental > Aquatic > Freshwater > Lake > Sediment...
GATTGAGATTTAAAAAAAATTAAAAAAATACAGCTTAATTAAAATTATTTTGAAAAAAATATTTATTTTTGAAAATGTTTTTACCTCAGTTAATACATTATACAAAATTAGTTAATAATAATTTTTAGTTCCTAAGTTATGAAAACAAAGATAATAAGTGCATCAGTTGTGGTTGGTATAATGTGGTTGATTTTTATAGCAGATTATATTATCCCCGGAAATTTTAATAACATGGGCATAACTCCCAGAACTTTAAAAGGACTTCTTGGAATTGTTTTTGCACCCTTTTTACATGACGGAATTTATCACATAGTTTCAAATACAATTCCTATTTTTGTTTTAACATTGGTTCTTGGTATTTTCTACGAGCGAATTGCTCTAAGAGTTTGGGTATTATCAGCTCTGATTGGTGGAGCTATGGTTTGGCTACTATCGTTTAGAGATGCAACCCATGTTGGTGCAAGTGGTGTTATTTTCAGTTTAATAGGTTTTATTATGGCAAGTGGTATTTTCCGAAAAAGCTTTAAATCTATAATAATTGGCATAATAATTTTCTTTTTTTACGGTGGTTCACTGTGGGGCATCTTACCAACAAATCCTTGGATTTCGTGGGAAGGACATTTATTTGGTCTGGTTGCCGGAATTTTTCTTGCATACATTTTCAGAAAAGAAGAAACATCATTTTCTACCAAAGAAAAATTTGATTAAAATAAAACCTGTTTCCAGAGCTTTTTAATGTATAAATTTTTTAACTATATTATTTGTAGCCTTGTACGAGCTCGCACTAGCGATGGTAATGGTATAATTCTTTTAAACCTGTAAATCAAGGTTTAGACATTTGTCAGGTTTGTTTCGTTTTTGCAAAACGATGACGAGATAAAATGTCTTTTTTTTGTTATCTTCAATGTCCCTACGGAACAATTGAAGGAGTTTACTGATATACTGACGGGAGCGGGGGAGTTTTTGTTCAGGTCTTTTGTTCCATTTTACAACTAAAACCATTCTTTAAATTTGTTTTTTACAGTTGAATTATCAATTAAATTTTCGGAATTAAAACTTTCGTTGTAAGATAATATCAGTTCGTCAATTTCTGATGGAGTTAAATTTGAAATAGTTGATTTTTGATTTTGAGTATGTAAAATTATGTGATAATAAAAATTTAATAAATCGTTATTTTTCGTATTATAAATTAATTGATGTATTTTTCTTTTATTTCGGTTTCCATAATCAGAATATGTTTTTACAAATTTATGAAAATATTTATTCAAATCAAAATTCCCCTTTTTGTCATTCTATCAGAATCTTGTGTATATTTGCATTGATTTTAAACGTTGCTGATTTGGAAAAACAAATATTATTTCAAATTTACAACTTTGTTTTTTCCTTTTTTCAAATCCACAAGATTATAAAATAATGACAAGAAGGATTATTTTTTAGACAATTCTCATTTTTGTCATTCTAACAGAATCTTGTGGATTATTGCACTGATTTTAAAGTTGTTGATTTGGGAAAATGTCAATAAAATTAAAATCGGGATTTACAGTTTTTATAAGCTGGATTTTATCAATTCTATTAAAATGCTTTAATTCTTTTTCTCTGTCAATAGCTTCATTAATATTGAAAAATTCTTCAAAATAAATGAGTTTGTAACAATAATATTTTCCGGCAAATGTTTCGGGTTTACCTCTGTTTGTACGATGTTCTGAAATTCTACGTTCCAAATTATTTGTTACACCAATGTAAAACACTGTTTTTGCGGGATTTGTTGTAATATAAACAAAATAATTTGTCAGCATAATTGTTTAAATTTTGTTTTCCAAATTTACAGATTTGTTTTTCCTTTTTCCAAATCCACAAGATTATTTTATAATGACAGTAAGGTTTTTTAAGTTAATTCCTTTTTTTATCATGCTTCTGCATCTTGTGGGTTTTTGTACTGATTTTTAAGGTTTTTGGTTTGGGAAATTAGTTATAGAATAACTACCTAACAACTTCATATTTAATAGTAAAAGGATATTCAATAATTTTGCCAGTACTCGGACTTTCCAAAAGAAATTTTGCATCAATATTTACTTTTCCACTGTCTTTTCGGGCTTTTTCTTTGAAATTGTAAAAATCTAGATTGTTTTTTACAGTATCGTTATCAATAACAATCCAATAGCGACTTGTAGAATCGCCTGAACCAAAAATGATTTTTGAATTATAATCGTTTCCTTGAAAAATTGTTTTTGAAACAGGAATACAAAAAGCAGATAATAAGTAATATCCATGACCACAACAATCGACATTTCCAATTAAATATTGGTTTAGTTTAATTTGTGAAATTTTGATAAAAACTTCGATTTTAGATAATACAGCTATAAACTTTAACCCATTTGTATTTTCGGAAATTAAATTAAGTGAGTTTTCAATTTTTTTATCATTAAAAATAAAATCGTTATTAAAAAGAGAGCTTGTATCAGGAATTATTTTTATTATTATATTTCTATATTCAATTATTTCATTATAAATCAAACGTTTTTCAGTTTCTGAAATTTTAATATTTCTGATTTTTTTTAGTTCGTTGATATTAAGTTCAGAAAAATTTATGTCAGTAAATTTTGAAATTTTAATTTTTTCAATTATTTGATATAAAGAATCTGCTTTTGAATTATTATAATCAAAATTATTTTTCCAAAAACCAACTTTTCCCGGATTTTCGTTATTTGCATCTTTTATATAAATTTTGATTTCTTCGTTTTGAGAATTTAAAATTTCGATGAAATATTTATCGTTTTTAATACTTTCAAAATATAATTTTTTATTGGAAAATCTGTTGCAACTAACCGAAATTAAAATAATGAAAATGGAAATATATTTTATTCTTTTATTCATTTTTAGTAACTTTAAATTCAATATCAAATGGATATATCTTTAATTCTCCGGTAGAAGGAGATTCTATAAGAACATTTCCTGTTTTTTTGTAAATTCCAATTGAGTCAGGACAATTAGTGTAATAAGCAATACTCTTTTTGAAATAAATCGAATCGTCTTCGATAATTCCTGAAAAATTGTGTATAGTATCAATAAAAGTAAATCCTAATTGTGCTTTATAATACTCGTTTTGTTTAACCCAGTAATTTTCAGGAATTACAATTGGAACAAAATAATTAAATTTAAAAGGTTTGTAATCAATTTTTTTATATAAAAATTTTAATGTTAAATAAACTCCATATGAAATTTTAAAATTCAATATACTTCTTTCAGAATCTGATAATTTTTTATCTTTAAAATCATCAAAATCCAAAATATCAAGCAATACTTTGTTTAATTCTTTATTATCTGATGTATATTTTAATAAGTTATTCTTAAGTTTTTCTGTATAAGAAATGATTTCTTCTTCCGAAATCGAACGAAAATTTTCTTTAGGAATGGAATTATTTTTAGCTTTTTTAGCTGTTCCCGAATTTATTGGAATACTTTTATTTTCAGTAGTTTTAAGAATTACATTTCTGTTTTTTAATATTTCATATTCGTTATATATTGTATCAACTTTACATTTGTAAGGAGCTACAATTCTGTTATTTTCAGCATAAGCACATTCAAAAGTAATATAGTAATTTTCATTTTTTTCTGTAAGATTAACTAAAATCTCCTCATTTCCAGAATTTAGAAATTCCATAACTTCTGCATCATTATTATTGCAGGAAATCAATAAAATAAAGAGTAAAATGAAAATTAATATTTTATTTTTCATAAAAATTTATTAAATAAGACACTAAAACCTCGTGCCTTAGTGTCTTTGTGTTCAAAAAAATTGATTATTCCGAAACCGCTTCAATCAAAACCTCAAGCATTTTTATTGCTTCTTCAGAATTAAGCATAAACCAATTTCCCTTTTGGTTTTGGAATAGTTCTATTTAATAATTTTGCAGTTTCGAGCCATTCGTTAATAACAACTTGAGCATTTTCAATTGCTTCCGAATAAGTTTTTCCATCAGCCATACAACCCGCAAGTTCAGGAACTTCTGCAATAAAGGCATTATCGGCAGAACTCCAGTATATAATTATTTCGTATTTTATATCATTCATTGGCTGTTGTTTTAAGTGTTAACTGGTAGTTTATTATAATAGTAAGGATTTGTTTTACTTGATAAGGTTTTGCTTTATTATTATTTGGTTGAATATTTATTATTTCTTCAATTCCTTCTTTATAAAAAATATGATGACTTCCTTTTATTCTTTGTTCGAATCCCATTTTTAAGAGTAAATTCAATAATTCGTTAAAATCAACATTATTATCTGACATTCCGAAAAGTATCTTTTCTAATAACTTTTCATATTTCCCCATATTTTTTCTTTTTTTACAAATATACTAAAAATATTTCAAAAAATAAAAAACACCAAGATACAAAGTATTATTTTTTTGTAACTCGGTGTCTATGTGTTCAAGTAAAGACAGGGCGTGCCCTGTCTCTACGATACCGTCTCAATCAAAACCTCAAGCATTTTAATTGCTGCTTCGGAAATGACTGTTCCGGGTCCGAAAATTCCTACGACTCCGCAGTCGTACAAAAATTTATAATCTTGTGGTGGAATTACACCTCCGACAATAACCATAATATCTTCACGTCCGAGTTTTTTCAGTTCGGCAATAACTTGCGGTACAAGAGTTTTGTGTCCTGCTGCCAGACTTGATACTCCAAGAATGTGAACATCGTTTTCAACTGCTTGTTTTGCAGCTTCTGCAGGTGTCTGGAACAACGGTCCCATATCAACGTCAAAACCCATATCGGCGTAAGCCGTTGAAACTACTTTTGCTCCGCGGTCGTGTCCGTCTTGTCCCATTTTTGCAATCATAATTCTCGGGCGACGACCTTCTAATTCAGCGAATTTGTCTGAAAGTTGTTTTGCTTTGTTAAATTTTTCGTCCATTTTTGTTTCTGATGAATAAACACCCGATATTGTGCGAATTACAGCTTTGTAACGTCCTGCAACTTTTTCAATTGCGTAAGAAATTTCACCTAAACTTGCACGTTTTCTTGCAGCGTCAACTGCTAATTCCAAAAGATTTCCTTTTCCTGTTTCACATGCTTTTGTAATTTCATTTAAAGCAAGTTGAACTTCATCGTTATTACGATTTTCTTTTAAAATTTTCAATCGTTTTAATTGTGCTTCACGAACAGTTGTGTTGTCAACTTCAAGAGTTTCAATTGGGTCTTCTTTGTCGAGTTTGTATTTGTTGATACCTACAATTGTATCTTGCTTAGAATCAATTTTTGCCTGTTTTCTGGCAGAAGCTTCTTCGATTCTCATTTTCGGAATTCCTGTTTCGATAGCTTTAGACATTCCGCCAAGTTTTTCGACTTCTTCGATTAATTCCCAAGCTTTGTGAGCAATTTCGTGTGTCAATGCTTCAACATAATAAGAACCAGCCCAAGGGTCAACAGCTTTACAGATATTTGTTTCTTCCTGAATGTAAATCTGAGTGTTACGTGCAATTCGTGCCGAAAAATCGGTCGGAAGTGCAATTGCTTCGTCAAGTGCGTTTGTGTGAAGCGATTGTGTGTGTCCTAAAGCTGCCGACATTGCTTCAACGCAAGTTCTTGCAACATTATTGAACGGGTCTTGTTCTGTTAAACTCCAGCCCGAAGTCTGAGTATGAGTTCGTAAAGCCAAAGATTTTGGATTTTTAGGATTAAACCGTTTTACAATTTTCGCCCACAACATTCTTGCTGCCCGCATTTTAGCAATTTCCATAAAATGATTCATTCCCGATGCCCAGAAAAATGATAATCGAGGAGCAAAAGTGTCAATATCCATTCCTGAATTTACTCCGGTTCTTAAATATTCTAATCCATCTGCCAAAGTATAAGCAAGTTCGATATCGCAAGTTGCTCCCGCTTCCTGCATGTGATAACCTGAAATGCTGATTGAATTGAACTTAGGCATATTTTTGGACGTATATGCAAAAATATCGGCAATAATTCTCATCGATGCTGCTGGCGGATAAATGTAAGTATTTCGCACCATAAATTCTTTAAGAATATCGTTCTGAATTGTTCCTGTCAAAAGTTCAGGTTTTACGCCTTGTTCTTCTGCTGCAACAATATAGAATGCCAAAACAGGAAGAACTGCTCCGTTCATTGTCATGGAAACTGACATTTTATCCAACGGAATCTGGTCGAAAAGAATTTTCATATCCAGAATTGAATCTATTGCAACTCCTGCTTTTCCTACATCGCCGACAACTCGTTCGTGGTCGCTGTCATAACCTCTGTGAGTTGCAAGGTCGAATGCAACTGAAAGTCCTTTTTGTCCTGCTGCAAGATTTCGGCGATAGAATGCGTTTGATTCTTCGGCAGTTGAAAATCCTGCATATTGGCGAACTGTCCAAGGTTGCATTACGTACATTGTTGAATACGGACCTCTTAGAAAAGGTGCTAATCCGGCAGCATAATTCAAATGCTCCATACCTTCGAGGTCATCAATTGTGTAAACAGGCTTTACAGGAATCTGTTCTGCAGTGAGCCAAGTCTTATCCGATTTCTCAACTTTTGAGTCGGATTTTTTTATTTCTTTTATATTTATTTTTTTAAAATCTACTTTCATATAATTTTTTTTTTGAACACTAAGACACTAAGGCACAAAGAATAAATTATTTGGTTTAATGTCTTTGCTTTGTTATTATCTCTTATTTTTGAATAAAATACACGAAACTATAAAGAAAAGAAATTCGTGTCTTTGTGACTTTGTGTTTTAATTTTACCAATAACCATTTATTTTTCTTTTAATACCTTCTTTTATTAATGGAACATTGAAATTTATAAGAAAACCTAATTTTTTATTTGCTAATTTTAAATATGTTACAACTTGGACTTCATGAACTAGCATTAAAGTTTCTACTGATTTTAATTCAATTATGATTTCTTCTTCAACTAAAATATCAATAATAAATTCTTTATCAAGTGTTCGATTTTTATAAACAACAGGTAATCTGACTTGACTTTTAACATTTAATCCTGAATTTCTTATTTCATCAATTAAGCAAAATTCATAAACAGATTCAAGCAAACCAGGACCAAGTTCCTTGTGAACTTCATAAGCTGCGTTAACAATTTTCTTCGCAATAATTTCAATTTCTTCTTTTGATTTCATTATTTAGATGTTTTAAATGAACACAAAGGCACTAAGACACTAAGAAAATTAATTTTAACTTCGTGTCCTTGTGTCTTCGTGTTCTATTTTATTAAACTTTGAAATTTTTTTAATTCTTCTAAAACATTCGATTTTACGCTGATAAAGTTTTCGATTCCTTTGGATTTCAGTTCTTCGATGTTTGCGGGTGCTCCTGCTACTACGAAAACTGATTTTCCTTTAAGAAGTTCGAATGCTTTTGGTGCAAGTTCGGTATATTCTTCGTCTGATGAACAGATTACAACAATGTCTGATTTTGCTTGCAAAGCTGATTTTACACCTTCTTCAACTGTTTCAAAACCATTATTATCAACAACTTCAAAACCTGCACATGCAAAGAAATTACATGAAAATGTTGCTCTTGCTTTACGCATACCCAGATTACCGATTGTAAGCATAAAAACTTTTGGTCGTTTCGACATTTTTTCAGTTGCAAGTCGCAATAATTCAAATGCTTTTGCTCCACGGTATTGTTTTAAAGGTTTGCCGAGAAGATTTTCAGTTTCAACTTTAATTTCAGAATTAAAAACATCAAAATCAACATTTTTCAAAATAGTTTCGTTGAAGTTCGGATATTGATTTAATCCCAAAAGAATTTCTCTGCGAGTTGCAATATTCATGTCGCGTTTTTGAGCAGTTTTTTCAATTTCGGTTTGAATGAAATTTTGTTTAAAACTTTCAATATAACCACCTTTATCTTCAACATCAAGAAATAATTTCCAAGCAGCTTCAATTATTGAATCTGTAAGATTTTCAATGTAATATGAGCCTGCACTTGCATCAACTATTTTATCGAAATATGCTTCTTCTTTCAAGACAATTTGTTGATTACGAGCAATTCTTTCTGAAAAATCATTTGATTTTTTGAAATGTTTATCGTAAGGTTCAACTGTTAAAGAATCAACACCGCCTAGAATTGCTGACATTGCTTCTGTTGTTGTACGTAACATATTTGTATTTGGGTCGTAAATTGATTTGTTCCAATCAGATGTAACTGCGTGAATGAAAATCATCGGGGTTCGTTCATCTTTTGGTTCGTAAGCTTCAATCATTTTTGCAAATAAATAACGTGCTGCTCTGAATTTTGCAATTTCAAGAAAATAATTATTTCCTATTCCGAATGAAAGTAACATTTTATCAGTAATTTCATCAATAGAAACACCTTTTTCTGTTGCAATTTGCAGATATTGATTTGCTAAAGCTAAACCAAAGCCAAGTTCTTGAACAACAGAAGCTCCTGCATTTGAAAAATGTTTTGCATTTATGGTAATTGTTTTAAATTTAGGGAAATCAGAATTTCCGATTTTTACCATTTCTGCAATTTTGTTTTTCACTTTATCCAAATCGGCACAGAATTTTCCTTTAATGCTCATGTTTCCAATCGGGTCGAAACTTACCGAACCTTTAACTTCGTCAGATTTTAAGCCAAGTTTAGCAAATTCGTTTTTCAACAAAGGTAAAACAACATGACTACCGTGATTTGCAACGAAATGAAGTCGAATTTCTTTCAGATTTATCCCGTTAAGGAGATTTGAAATTTCATTTTGCGAAATCTGAAAATCATCTTCAAAAACAAAAGCAATTGCAGTAGCTCCGCCTTTTATTGCATTGATTGCTTTTTCGTTGGCAGCAGCAAAATTTTCAACTTTTATATCCTGACGAATATCCCATTTTTTATGGTCTTCGCAATTTCCTCTATTGAAAGGAAATTTTCCGGGTGCATTTTGCAGATAACTAAGATTTTGCAAATTTTCGGCTCTGTAATAAGGTCTTACTTTTAAGCCGTCAGTAGTGTTCCAAACGAGTTTTTTCTCGTAATCGGCACCTTTTAAATCTTTAAGAATTAACTCTTCCCATTGGTCAGTGGAAATTTGAGGAAATTCTTCAAATAATTTGTTTTTTGTCATAAATTTAAAATTTATTATTATATAATGATTTTAAAATATTTTTGAAATTGATTACAAATTAAGTTTTATTTTATTGAATGTTAAATGATTTTTATCAGAAAGAATTATGTTTTTATGTGTTTAATAACTTGAATTTGTACATTATTTTTTAAAATTATACATATTTTTTTATATTTGAGAAAAAAAGATACAAAATGAATAGAATTTGTAAATTATTTAATATAAAATATCCGATTATTCAGGGAGGTATGATTTGGTGTAGTGGTTGGAGACTTGCTTCTGCTGTAAGTAATAACGGAGGTTTAGGTTTAATTGGTGCAGGTTCAATGTATCCAGAAATACTTGAAGAACATATAATTAAATGTAAAGAAGCTACAAATAAACCCTTTGGAGTGAATTTGCCATTGCTATATCCGGAAACAGAAAAAATAATTGAAATTATTGAAAAACACGATATAAAAATAGTTTTTACTTCAGCCGGAAGTCCAAAAAAATATACAAAGCGTTTTCATGAAAATGGAATTAAAGTAGCTCATGTGGTTGCAAATTCAATAAATGCCAGAAAATGCGAAGAAGCTGGAGTTGATGCTGTTGTAGCTGAGGGTTTTGAGGCTGGAGGACACAATGGTCGAGAGGAAACAACAACTATGGTTTTAATTCCGAAAGTAAAATCAGAAATTTCGATACCGTTGGTTGCTGCCGGTGGAATTGGTACTGGTCGTACAATGCTTTCTGCTATGGTTTTAGGAGCTGATGGTGTACAAATTGGAAGTAAATTTGCTGCTTCTGTAGAATCTTCGGCACACGAAAATTTTAAAAATGCAATAATTAATGCAAAAGAAGGTGATACTTTGCTGACTCTAAAAAAGTTAATTCCAGTACGTTTGATAAAAAATATGTTTTTCGATAAAGTTGAAGAACTTCAAAATAAAGGAGCAGATAATGAAGAACTTCAAAATTTACTTGGTAAGGGTCGTGCCAAAAAAGGAATGTTTGAAGGTGATATTGAAGAAGGAGAACTTGAAATTGGGCAGATTTCGAGTATGATTTCTGAAATAAAATCGGTAAAAGATATTTTTGATGAAATTTTAAATGATTTTTATCTTGCTAAAAACGAAGTAATTAAATTTGATTTTTGATGGAAAATTTTGTTAATATTAATAATAAAAAAATTTATTACAAATGGTTTTGTAAAGAATATTTTTCTGAAAATAAACCAATTATAATTTTTTTACACGAGGGTTTGGGTTGTACCGAGCAATGGAAAGATTTTCCTGAATTATTGTGTGCTAAATTACAATTAACAGGTTTATCTTATGATAGATACGGACACGGAAAATCGACAGTTTTGAAAGAAGAAAGGAATCTTGATTTTTTACATACAGAAGCAAGAGTTTTCCTTTATGAATTAGTTGAGAAATTGAATATCAGTAATAAATTAGTTTTATTTGGGCATAGTGATGGAGGCACTCTTGCTCTTTTATTTGCATCATTTTATATTGAAAAAGTTGATGCTGTAATTACTGAAGCACATCATATTGTTGTTGAAAAATTATCCCGAAAAGGAATTGAAGATGCAATAGAATTATACAAAAGTGGCTGGTTAAAAGAAAAGTTGGAAAAATATCATGGAAATAATACAGAATCAATGTTTTATGCTTGGGCAAATACTTGGACAAAACCTGAAACAGAGAAATGGAATATTGAAAATGAAATTTCAAAAATAAAATGTCCGATTTTGTCAATTCAAGGTATGGAAGATGAATATGGTTCAAAAATTCAACTTGAAATCCTGCAAAAGTTGAACTTAAATTTTGAAGGAAATTTATTGAAAAAATGCGGACATATTCCGCATTTACAACAAAAAGAAGAAGTTTTGGAAATGTGTAAATATTTCATCGAAAAAAAATTTGTTTTTATTTCGCAAAAAAGTTAAAAAAAATAAATTGTTTTGCTAAATTTACAAACTTTAATAAAAAAATTGCTAATGTTGGTTACAGAACTAAACAAAATATTTCAGGATACAAATAACGGAATTGTTTATCAGATATTTGACAGTTTAGATAAAGCTATTGCTGTTTTAAATTCTGACTACCAATATTTATATATAAACAAGCATCATTTGCAAATTTTTGAAATACCAAAAGAAAAAATAATTGGTCACTATGTATCAGAATTTCATAGCGAAAATTATTATAACGAACAAATAAAACCTAAACTTGACCAATGTTTAGCAGGTGCAGAAATAGCATATTTAAATAAAGTACCAAAAAATGATGGCTTCAAATACTATCAATCAAAATATTCTCCTCTCTACGAGAAAGATAAAATAATTGGAATTATTTCGACAGTAATTGATATAAGTGAAAATGAATATCTTAAAATAAAAATTGAAGAAGAAGAAAAAAAATGGCTTGATTCGATAAATGCAATCGACGATTTGGTTTTGATTATTAATACAAATTCTGAGATTGAAGCTGTAAATAAAAAAGTTGAAGAACTATTTAATGTTAAAAAAGAAGATATTATTGGAAAAAAATGCTGTGATGTAATTGATTACTGTAAATACTGGATACACAGTTGTCCGCTCGAAAAAGTTGCTAATTCAAAAGTTGCATCAACCGAGACATTTAAAATTGTCGAAAAAAATAAATTTTATTCTGTAAAATTAACACCAATAGTTGAAGAAAACGGTTCTGTAAATCATTTTATTGAAATACACAGAGATATTTCCGAACTAAAATTTAACGAAGAAAGACTACAGGAAAAAAACGAAGAAATTGCAGCTCAAAGTGAAGAATATCTGGCTATAGCCGAAGAACTTAGAGAAGTAAATTCTGATTACAGAGATTTGAATATCAATCTTAAAATGAGCGAAGAAAAGTTTAGAAATTTGTTTGAACAAATGTTAGATGGCTTTGCTTTGCACGAAATTATTTGTGATGAAGATAACAATCCGATAGATTATATATTTTTAGAGGTAAATCGTGCTTATGAAAAACTTACCGGTTTGAAAAAGGAAATGATAATTGGAAAAACCGTAAAACAATTAATGCCCGGACTTGAAGATTATTGGATACAAAATTATGGAAGAGTTGCACTTACCGGAGAAATTTTTGAATTTGAAAATTATTCGAAAGATTTAAATAAATATTATGCAGGTAAAGCATATTCTCCTAAAATTAACCAATTTGTAGTTATTTTTTCAGATGTTACAGAAATAAAAAAAACAGAATATAGTTTAAAACAAGCAGCAGATATTTTTGATAATATACAGATAGGATTACATATATACCAATTAGAAGATTTAGAAGACGATAGCACATTAAGATTAATTGATGCAAATCCGGCTGCAAGCCAATTTACGGGAACAGAACATACAAAATTTATTGGAAAAAAGATTGATGAATGTTTCCCCGGTCTAAGAGAACTAAATATCCCTCAGTTGTATGCAAATGTTGTCAGAAATCAGGACGCTGAATTAATTGAAAAATTACACTACAAAGATGCAAATGTAAAAGAAGGATATTTTACTGTAACTGCTTTTCCTTTGCCTCAAAACAAAGTAGGAGTTGCTTTTGAAAATATTACATTGCAATTTAAATATCAGGAAAAACTAAAAGAATCTGAAAAATTTAATAAAACTTTAATAGAAAGTGTTGCCGAAGGCATTGTGGTTTATGACAATGAGTATAACTATATTGTCTGGAACAACTTTATGGAAGAATTTACCGGAATTCCGGCATCTGAAATTATTGGAAAAAATGCAATCACTACTTTTACAGATATTAAAGAAAAAAATATAGAACATTTATTACTAGAAGTTTATAATAATAAAGTAGTTAAGTCGGAAGATTTGTGTTTCACAAATAAAAAAAATCAAAAAAAGTATTGGTTTACAGCCATATATAGCCCTCACTACAACGAACAAAATGAAATGATTGGAATTGTTGCTACAATTCAGGATATTACACAACGAAAACAATCAGAAGAATTTAAAGAATTAATAAATAGAGAATTAATTTTAGCAAAAGAAAAAGCTGAAGAAAGCGATAAATTGAAAACGGCATTTCTTTCAAATATGTCCCACGAAATAAGGACACCAATGAACGGAATTATAGGATTTTCGCAAATGCTTGATAATCCGAAATTAAGTTACGAAAAGCAAAAAGTATATTTAAATATAATAAATCAGAGTTGTGAGCAACTTTTAGTTATAGTTGATGATATTTTAGATATTTCAAAAATCGACACAAAGCAGTGCAGCATAAAAATTGATAATGTAAGCGTAAACGATTTATTGTCAGATTTAGTTACATTTTATCGTAATAAAACCAAGGATTTAGATATAAATATTTCGATAAACTGTGGATTATCAGACAAGGAAGGTATTATTGTTGTTGACGAAGTAAAATTACGAAAAGTTTTGAATAATTTGATTAGTAATGCCGTAAAATTTACTCCAAAAGGAAATATTAATATTGGTTATACATTTGAAAATAAATCTATTGTATTCTATATAAAAGATAGTGGAATTGGAATTTCGGAAGAATTATTTGATAAAATATTCGAACGTTTTAGACAGGCAGAAACTACACTTTCAAGAAGATATGGTGGAACGGGTTTAGGATTATCTATTGCTCAAGGTTTTATAGAACTGCTTGGTGGTAAAATCTGGCTTGAATCAAAACTCAACGTCGGCTCAACATTTTATTTCTCAATTCCATACACACCTGTTTTTCAAGAATTTGAAATAAATCTGGAAAATTATTTAAATGATATTGAAAAGAATGATTTAAAAGGTATTACCATATTAATTGCAGAAGACGAAGAAATAAATTATTTATACCTCGAAGAAATTTTGCTCGATGTTAATGCAAATATTTTAAGGGCTTTAAATGGTATTGAAGCTGTAAATATATTCAAAAAAAATAAGAATATTGATATTATTCTGATGGATATTAAAATGCCTTTTATGAATGGTTTTGAAGCAACACGCCAGATTAAAAGCATTAATCCTGAAATGATTGTAATAGCTCAGACTGCTTTTGCAGAAGATGAAGATATTTCGAAAGCAAAAGATTTTGGATTTAATGATTATCTTACAAAACCTATTAAATCTGATGTAGTTATAGATAAAATTATAAAACTTGTAAAAAACAAATAAAGCATATTATTTTGTTACTACGAATAAATTGCTATTGTTATGTTAATCGTAAAATGACGTATAAATTTCAGGTGAAAACATCTGAAATGTGATGATAATGTTGCACTTGACAGGTGTTTTTCACCAGACAACTTTTACTTAACTTAACACTAATATTATTTACTTTATTATTTAAACAATCGTATCATTTATAATCAATTTCTTGTAAGATTTTGTATCAAACAAATTTAATCTTATTTTGTATTTGATTTTTCAATATTTATTAAATTTTACAGAAATGTCTACTTTTTTATTTGATGAAATTATTTTTGGACCTGTTTTTAGTAGAAGGCTAGGTATTTCGTTGGGAATTAATTTACTACCATCTAATTTAAAATTCTGCAATTTTGATTGTATTTACTGCGAATGTGGTTTGTCTGATTTGAAAAATAAAAGTCAAAAACCTGTTTTACCAAATTGTGATGATTTTATTTTAGCTCTCGAAAATAAACTTAAAGAGCTAGTTTTAAAGAATAAACCATTAAATGCAATAACTTTTGCAGGAAACGGAGAACCTACTTTACACCCCGATTTTGAAAAAATTATTGACCAGACTATTCTGTTGAGAAATAAATATTTTCCAGAAGTTAAAATTGCAGTTTTGAGTAATTCTACTTTTTTAGGAAAAGAACATATATTCAAAGCATTATCAAAAATTGAAATGCCAATTTTAAAACTAGATTCTGCGATTGAAAATACAGTAAAGATTATTAATTCACCACCTTTAAACTTTTCTATCCCAAATTTAATTGATAATTTATTAAAATTTGAAGGGAAATTTATACTTCAAACTATGTTTCTTAAAGGAAGTTATAAAAATGAAGTTATTGATAATACTACTGAAGTCGAATTAAACGAATGGCTGAAAATAATTGAGAAAGTAAAGCCTCAACAAGTTATGATTTATACAATTGCCAGAGAAACTCCTGTTTCGACTTTGGAAAAAATTTCACTTGAAAAACTTGAGCAAATAGCCGAAAAAGTAAAAAAACTTGGAATCGAAACTCAAATTTCGGCATAATTCCGAAAAAAAAATTAAAGTTTTAATTAGTCCTCTCGATTGGGGACTTGGACATGCAACACGCATTGTACCAATTATAAAAATACTTTTGAATCTAAATTTTGATGTAACTGTTGGTGTAACTAAAAGTAATTTTGCATTTTTTAACGAAGAATTCAGTGAAATTAAAAAAGTTTTTGTTCCTGCTTATAACATAAAATATTCAAATCGAAATACACAGATTTTCAAGATTTTAATTTCAATTCCTCGAATCTTGAAAACTATTATCAAAGAATATCTTTTCGTAAAGAAAATCCATGAAAATGAAAAATTTGATTTAATAATTTCTGATAACCGTTTTGGATTCAGAGTTCAAAAATCTTATTGTGTATTTATTACTCATCAGTTGTTTATAAAAATACCAAGCAAAGTAAAATTTGCAGAAAAATTTATTAACGTTATCAACAAATGGTTCATAAACAGATTTAACGAACTTTGGATTCCTGATTTTGAAACAGAAAATAATCTTTCGGGTGAACTATCTCATAGTAAAGTTGTTCATAAAAATCAAAAATTTATTGGTCTTCTTTCGAGATTTGAGAATAAAAATGAAAAAAATCAGAATTTTGAACGTGATATTCTTGTAATAATTTCGGGTCCCGAACCACAATCTACAATATTTCAAAATATTATTGAAAGTCTGGTTTTAAAATCAAATTTTACAGTTCTAATAATATCGGGGAAACCCAATGAAAATTACAGACGACAACTTTCCAATAAAATCGAAATTATTTCGCATCTGCCATCAGGTATGCTCGAAAAAGAAATTTTAGCATCAAAATATGTCATAACCAGAGCTGGTTACAGTTCAATAATGGATTTATTTACACTCAGAAAAACCGCAATTATTGTACCCACACCAGGACAAACAGAGCAGGAATATCTTGCAAAATATTTAAACTCAAAAAAAATGTTTTATTCAGTTGAACAGAATAATTTTAATTTAGATATTCCAGTAAATGAAATTGTTAAATATAATATTGAAGATTTTAAGGACAGAAATTATTCATTAAAAAATATTTTGATTGAATTTGTTACAAATCAAAAAAATAAGGATTAAATGATAACTTTGACAAAGTTATTGAACTCTGTCAAAGTTAAAAATTCAAATTTTATTTAAAACCCAACATTATTCCTGCAGCAACAGAAATATTTGTATTGTTGGCAATTACATAATCGCTTTTTTCCAAATCCAAAAATCCGTAGTTGTATCTGGCTTCAACAAAAAAGTGAAGTGGTCCAAAGTCTTTTATAAATCCTAAACCTGCGTTTACACCTAAGTCAAAAGTGCTGAAATCGTGATTTTGAAAGTTAATATCACTTTGTTCTACAAAATCTCCGACTTTAGAATACGAACTTCCCTGAAAAGCATAACCAATATATGGACCAGCAATTGCATAAACCGGAAGTACAGGTGGTTTAAAACGAATATTTAATGGTACATCAATATAATTTATAGTTGATTTATAGTCGAAAGCTACACCAAGAATTTCTCCTTTATGTCTATCACCTTTTTGAAAAACAATAACTTCTGGCTTAAAATCGAACATTGGAAAAATAGGCATACTTACCATAACACCAAATTCTACACCTGGTTTTGTAACTACGTAACTTTCAATATAATCTGGATCAGTGTTTAAATTAGAAAATGTTACTCCTGATTTAAATCCAATTGACTGAGCATTAACACTTATTCCGGCAATAATAAATGCCGAAAAAATTAATAAAAACTTTATTTTTTTCATAATTAATACGATTTTGATTTAAAATAATAATATGCAATATAAAAACTTTTTATGAATTTAAAGATTTATTTCTGTTCTTAAATTTCGATTTTCAGATTTTTCTTTACTGTTATTGAAGTTAAAATTGTAACAAATGCAACAACCGAAATTGAACTTAATGGCATTAAAATAGCTGCAATTATAGGAGAAAGAAGTCCTTGCACAGCAAACGAAAGTCCAACAATATTATAAATAAACGATAGTATAAAACTTATTTTTACAATTTTAATTGATTTTTTATTGACTTGAATAAATTTTGCAAGATATTCAAATTTAGAAGATTCCAAAATTCCATCACAAGCCGGAGAAAAATGATAAATATCGTCTGCAATTGTTAAACCAACATTTGCAGCATTAAGTGCACCTGCATCATTTAATCCATCGCCAATCATTAATACATTTTTATTTTCAGCTTTTAAATTGTTTATATAATTAAGTTTATCAGTTGGACTTTGATTAAAATGAAGATTATCTTTAAAATGCAATTCAAGTCTTTGCTTTTCAGTAATATTATCACCTGAAATTAAGTGTATTTCATATTTCTTTGATTTAAGTTCAGCAAGTACATTTTCAATTCCTTTTCGGTATTTATTTTGCATTGCAAAGTAACCCAAGTAGTTGTTGTTTACAGAAACATGAACTTTTGTATCAAAAATTTCGGTAGCAGTAACCTGATATCCTATAAATTGCCCCGAACCAATTTTGTACAAGTTTCCATTAATTTCTGCTTTAATTCCTTGTCCTTCAATTTCTTCAAATTCTGAAATATCAAGAATATTATCAGAAGAGATTTCTGAGATTAAAAACTTTGTAATTGAAATACTTAACGGATGAGTTGAATGTCTGGTTACAGATAAAATGCAATTTTTTTCGTCATTAGTTAATTTTTTTCCTTTAAAATCAATATCATGTATATCAGACATTGTAATTGTTCCGGTTTTATCAAAAACTATAGTATCAACTTTTGAAAGCCGTTCAACTATTTCGTTCTTTTTTAGATATAAACCTGAATTTCCGAAAATCCGCATTGTATTACTATAAGCGAATGGAATTGAAAGAGCTAAAGCACAAGGACATGCAACTATTAAAACCGAAGTAAAAGTTTTGATAACCATACTATTATCTGTAAAAAACCAGAAAATAGCAGTTAAAAAACTTATTGCCAGCACAGCAATTGTAAAATTCTGACCAATTTTGTCAATTACCAATCCTAAACCTTTGTAATTTTGGTCATTACTATCTTTATTTTGATTCCAAATCTGTGTTAATTTACTTTGTTCAACTTTTGTTTTTACTTTTAGTTCAATTACGCTTCCAATTTGTTTACCACCAGCATAAATTAGGTCTCCTTTGTTTTTTGAAACAGGAATCGACTCACCTGTTACAAAACTGTAATCAATATTTGCCTTACCATTAACTAATTCGGCATCAGCCGGAATAAGTTCATGATTTCTGATTATAATTAAATCACCCTCAGCTAAATCTTTAATTTGTACACTTCTTTCAATATTATTTTCGATTTTAGTAACTGCTATCGGAAAATATGATTTATAATCTCTGTCAAAAGTTAATGCTTGGTATGTTTTTGATTGATACCATTTTCCTATTAACAAAAAGAATACTAATCCTGATAAAGAATCCATATATCCTGAGCCGGAACCACTTAGAATTTGATAAGTGCTTTCAAAAAAAATTGCGATAAGTCCTATAGCTATTGGAATATCTATGTTCATAATTTTTTTTCGGATACTTTTGAATGCCGAAATCAAATAGTCGTTACCACAATACAAAAAAACGGGTAACGCAAGTAGCAAATTCATGTAACCGAAAAATGTTTTATAATGGAAATCAATAAATTCAGAACCCGGAACATATTCAGGAAAACTAAATAACATCGTATTTCCAAACGCAAAGCCAGAAATTCCAATTTTGTAAAGTAATGTTTTGTTTATTTTTTGATTTTTTGATTTATCTACACTCTCTAGTGTAATTTGTGGAATGTAATGTATAGAAGCCAGCAATTCAACTATTTGGCGTAAAGAAATTTCATTATCATTAAAAACTATTGTAACTTCTTTTCTTACAAAATTTACAAGCGACTGACTAATACCTTTATTTAAAGTATATAAATTTTCTAACAACCAAATACAAGAACTACAATGAATTGAAGGTATAAAAAGTTTTATTTTTTTAATGTTTCCTTCCGAAAAATCGTATAATTTATGTTTAATTTCTTCATCGTCTAAATAAGCATATTTATTTCCGTAATCATTCGAGATTATTTTTATTCCCGGATTATTTTCGATTTCGTAATATTTATACAATTTATTGTTTTGAAGTATTTGAAAAACCGTTTTACAACCTTCGCAGCAAAAAGGTTTATTGTCCCACATAATTGGGTGTTTTCCACATTCTTGTCCGCAATGAACACAGATGTTTTTTTCCATTATTTTGTTTTCAGAATAAAAATTTCAAATTTATAAATCTGTTTTTATTTTAGAAATAAGTTTTATATCGGTAATCAGCATTTTTTTATCAACAGCCTTACACATATCATAAATAGTTAATAATGCTATATTTACAGCCGTTAATGCTTCCATTTCAACACCGGTTTGTCCAATACATTTTGTATAACTTTTAACTTTTATTCCTATGTCAAAAACTTCTGTTTTAACCGAAACTTTAGTCAGCAGCAAATTATGGCAAAGCGGAATTAAATCCGATGTACGTTTAGCAGCCTGAATTCCTGCAATTTCGGCAATAGTTAAAACATCACCTTTTTTTATTAAATTTTCATTTATTAATACTAAAGTTTCTTTCTGAAGATGTATAAAACCCTCAGCTTCAGCTTCACGTATTTGCTGATTTTTATTACCAACGTCAACCATTTCGGCTTTACCTTTAGAATCGATATGTGTTAGATTTTCCATTATAAAAATAAATTTTATTGTAAAAATAAAATTTTTCGCGTAATTTTAAAAATTAATTAAATAGTTTACTAATTTTAGTTTTTATTTTTGTAAAATAATTTATAGATAATTCAAATGAAAATAATAAAATTAATAACATTTATAGCTTTTTTAATACTCAGTATTACAGCCAGTTCTCAAAATTATCCGGTTGGAGCAAGTGCTGCCGGAATGGCAAATTCTTCGGTTGTAGTTCCAAGTATTTGGTCAACATACCATAATCAAGCAGGTTTAGATTATCTTGACGAAATAACATTTGGAGCATATTTTGAAAACTGGTTTGGAATAAGTGATTTAGGATTAAAATCGGCTGCTTTGGCTATACCCACAAAAACAGGTACATTCGGACTGGATTTTACTTATTTCGGATATTCTGCTTTTAATGAAATGAAAATGGGTTTAGCGTATTCAAAAAAGTTTGCAGATATTATTTCGGTAGGTATTCAACTTGATTATTTTAATGTAAATCAACAAGCTGTGTATGGAAATATTGGAGTAGCTGTTGCCGAAATAGGTGTATTGTCAGAGCCAATTGACAAACTTTTTATTGGTGCTCATGTTTTTAATCCATGGAGAGCACAAATTGCAGAATACCAAGATGAAAGAATGCCCACTATTTTTAAAATAGGTATGGGTTATAAATTTACCGATAAAGTTTTGCTAACCGTTGAAACAGAGAAGGATTTGGATATTGTAAAACCAATTTTCAAAACAGGAATTGAATATAATTTTGTTTCAAATTTATATCTAAGAGCCGGTATTTCTACAAATCCTTTAACAACAACATTTGGAATAGGTTACAAATTTAAAGGAATTGCACTTGATTTAGCTTTTAAACATCATCAGGTTTTGGGCTATAATGCTGGAATCTCTGTAAATTATACTTTTGGAAGTAAAGATGTTAAATGATTTTTTTAATTTTAATTGATTTAAAAATAAACTATTATGGGATTTTTTGCTAAAGTAATTATAACTTTTCTTGTAGTTATTGCTGGTGCATATTTTATGCCCGGAATTGATGTTTCAAATTTTTTTGCAGCTATTGTTACTGCTGTAGTTATAGCACTTTTGAATGGAATTGTAAAACCAATATTAAAATTTTTAGCAATACCAATAACAATTTTAACACTTGGATTATTTTTGTTGGTAATAAATGCAGGAATGATTTTACTAGCCGATTTTATAGTTCCCGGATTTTATGTAAGCGATTTTGTTACGGCTTTAATTTTTGGAGTTATTTTAAGCGTAGTTACTTGGCTTTTTGATAAAAAAGAAACAAAACGAAAATAAAATAAGTCGGCAAAAGTTGAACTTACATTTGTTCTACATAATGTTTTAAAGCTCTCATATTGAGAGCTTATATGATTTTTATGATTGAAATTAATTTTAATAGACTTGATGCAATTTGATTTGCAAGAACATAACTCAAATGTCATCCCGAAGGGAACTCTTTGATGTCTGCAATAAAGTTATAAAAAGTAAATCTGAAAAATATAAGTTGTTATTCTTA
>Ga0316608_1000396_pt1 | contig 21496 bp, 9 predicted proteins | sample MIS2016152B_MG_FD_207673 | JGI IMG/M metagenome (GOLD analysis project Ga0316608, IMG submission 207673) | Microbial mat bacterial communities from Middle Island sinkhole, Lake Huron, Michigan, United States - MIS.2016.152B | ecosystem: Environmental > Aquatic > Freshwater > Lake > Sediment...
ACTTGTCAAAAAAAAGAAAAAAAATGATATAATTTGAAAATAAATATAGCTGAAAAATTTGAAAAATTGAAAAAAATCAAAACTCGAAAAATATATTTTCCGAGTTTATGGATGGACTCTAATTAAGAGTTGTGCACCAGCTAATGAATTAAAATTAAACCAACCTTCAAGGGTTAAGTTTAATGGTCTAAGTGAAGGATTATCAGGAACGGTAACATAATCATTACTTCCATCAAAATCCAAAGCATTGCCGGGAGAAACCATAAATGATTTTGACGTAGATTTTGGGCTTGTCCAAGTACCAATTTCAACTCTCATCCTGTAATAATAAGTTGTATTATAATTTAAAGTTAATCCTGTAACATTAAATGATGTACCGTTTCCGGCATCAACATTTGTTGCCAGTAGTGATGAAAAATCGCTGTTATCGTCAACATCAATTCTGAATTTGGTCGAACCTGATATTGCTTTCCAGTTTGCAGTAAATCCTGTAGTGGTAACATTTGTTGCATTATAAATTATTGGACACATTGCTTCGGAATTTACCCAGTTTGTTGTACATGTACTATTTAAACCAAAGTTGGTTAAAGTACCGTTATTATTATTTGCTGTTGCATCTGTCAGTGTTGTAATTGCTGTATTTGCTCCACAAGATATACCCTGGTCGAAATTGTAATATGCTACTAATCCGGTTTCGTTTCCTATTAAGGTTGAATAAGCATAAGTTTGAATTTGAGCTGGTGTTAATGCAACATTCCATATACTTAATTCGTCAATACTCCCATTAAAATTTCTATTATTATCAACTGGCCATGCACAAACATATAAAGGAGATGCATTAGTTGAAATTGTTGAAATTGTCTGGTTTGCTTGTGCTGTTTGAACACCATTTATATAGTGTGTAACTATTGCCCCGTTTTTAACAATTGTAAAATATTGCCACTGGTTTGATGTTAATGTTGTCATTGCTATAGTTGGTGCCCATGAAGAACCGTTTCCATAGCCAAGATAAAACTGATTAGTATTTAAATTATTCTGTTCAATAACATAACCTGTAAAATTTCCAAGATGTTTGCTTATTATATCGGCATATTGTTCCTGTGTAGTTCCTGGTTTGATCCACATAGAAAAAGTAAGATTTCCGGTTAAATCCAAACTGTTATTATCAGGTATTGAAACATAATCATCCGTTCCATCAAAATTGAGAGCATTGCCAGGTGCATATATAAACGATTTTGAAAACGAACTTGGACTTGTATTTGCTCCTATTTCTACCCTCATTCTATAATAATAAGGTGTACCAATGTTTAAAGTTAATCCGGTAACATTAAATGATGTACCGTTACCGGCATCAACATTTGTTGCCAGTGGTGATGAAAAATCGCTGTTATCGTCAACATCAATTCTGAATTTGGTAGAATTAGAAACTGCTTTCCAGTTTGCTGTAAAACCTGTTGTACTAACATTTGTTGCTGCATAAATAACAGGACGCATTGCATCGGAGTTTACCCAGTTTGTTATGCAAGTATTGTTTAATCCAAAGTTGGTTAAAGTACCGTTATTATTATTTGCTGTTGCATCTGTCAGTGTTGTAATTGCTGTATTTGCTCCGCACGAAATGCCTTGGTCAAATTTGTAATATGCAACCAAACCTGTTTCATTTCCAACCAAAGATGAATACATATTATTTTGAATTTCTGTAATTGTACGTGCAGTGTTCCAAATTCGGACTTCGTCCATTTTACCATTAAAAAAATATAATCCTGTTGCACCTGAACCAATAAAAGGAATTTGACCGCTAAGTACATTCCCATTTAAACCTACAGGATTCTCTGTATCTTTTAAAACCCCATTCAAATAAATTTTTGCAGTTCCAGTTGTGCCGTCATATACTCCGGAAACGTGGATCCAACTGTTTAATATTAAATCAGCTTCAGGTATTCCAGGACGTGCTGCTGTAAAATCATTGTCGGTAACTTTAAATCTTAATTCATTTGTTCCTTTATCTAAATATAATACATAATTATCTGTTTCACTATCGAATATACAAGAATATGACTCATCAATTTGTGAAGGCAATTCTCTAAGATAGACCCACGCTTCAATTGTAACTTGATTATTATTGATATTAAAACTTGGCGAATTAAGTAGCGATACATAATCATTTGTTCCATCAAAATCTAAAGCATTGCCGGGAGCAACCATAAATGATTTTGGTAAAGAATTTGGACTTGTATTTGCTCCAATTTCTACTCTCATGCGGTAATAATAAGTTGTACCTATGTTTAAAGTTAATCCGGTAACTTTAAATGAAGTTCCGTTTCCGGCATCAACATTTGTTGCCAGTGGTGATGAAAAATCGCTGTTATCATCAACATCTATTCTGAATGTTGTAGAACCTGAAACTGCTTTCCAGTTTGCTGTAAAACCTGTTGTACTTACATTAGTTGCTGCGTAAATAACAGGTCGCAAAGCATCGGAGTTTACCCAGTTTGTTGTACAAGTATTGAGTAATCCAAAGTTGGTTAAAGTCCCGTTATTATTATTTGATGTTGCATCTGTCAGTGTTGTAATTGCTGTATTTGCACCGCACGAAATGCCTTGGTCAAATTTGTAATATGCAACTAATCCTGTTTCATTTCCCACTAAAGAAGTGTACATATTGTTTTGAATTTCAGCTGTTGTTCTTGCATAATTCCAAATACGAACTTCATCCATTTTACCATTGAATTGGAGATTATAAGTTTCATATTCTATGCTTGTTCCTATACACAATGGATGAGAATCGTAAAAAATAGTCACATTATTTGGTATATTTGCCATTTCTATTCCATCAACATATAATGAATGTGTATTTAGAGCATCGTTAAATTTATAGGCAATGTAATACCAATTGCCAATTACAGGAGTAAATGGTGCTGATATAATTGATTCACCAGTATTTGAACCAGTACATGCATTTATAGTATTCGAATTTAACCAAATAGCAAACGAATTAATATTTCCGGAATTGTAAGTTTTACTAACTAATACTTGAATACCTGTTGAACTATTAAAATTAAACCAACCTTCAATTGTTAAATTAACAGGTCTAAGTAAAGTATTATCAGGAATAGTTACTAAATCATTAGTTCCATCAAAATTGAGAGCATTGCCGGGAGCATAATACCCCGTACCGGAAACTGCAAAATCGTAATTTCCTTCATTAGAATCATCATTTGTAATGTTTACTGTTGCTGTGTGTGTTCCAAGTGCAAGCGGTGAGTATGTAACAGTAAAAGTTGAACTGCTACCGGCTGCAATTGTAGCAGGTAAAGCTATACCACCATAAGTAAATAAGGCAGAATTTGCACCGCTCATTGCAATTGCTGAAACAGTTAAATTTGCAGCTCCGGTATTTTCTATTGTATAAGTTCTAACTAAAGAGCCGTTAACTATTACATTATCAAAACTTGTAAAATCTGTTATTGAAGGTGTAATATCACCATCAACAATTGAAACGGTGTTTCCTTTAACATTTATTTCGGGAATTGTTTCGGTATATTTAGCAAAATAAGCAGAACTTTTACCACCGGCAAACATAAAATTACCACCACAATAAACTAAATTATTGTATATATTAATAGCATTTATTTTGGCATCTGTGCCTGAACCCAAGTTTGACCATACAGAACCATTCCATTTTGCAATATAGTTTGCTGAAATGCCACCTGCTTGTGTAAACTGACCACCTGCATAAATATTTCCGCTACCGTCAATTGCTAATGAAGAAACAACATTATTCATACCTGTTCCAAGTGCGGACCATACTGAGCCGTTCCATTTAGCAATATAGTTTGCAGCTACTCCACCAGCTGTTGTAAAATAACCACCGGCATAAACATTTCCGTAACCGTCAATTGCTAATGCTTTAGTATCTGCATTCATACCAGTTCCAAGTGAAGACCATGCAGAGCCGTTCCATTTTGCAATTCTGTTTGCAGAAACTCCACCGGCTGTTGTAAATCTACCAGCTGCATAAACATTTCCGCTGCCGTCAATTGCTATTGCATTAACATCACCATTCATACCAGTTCCAAGTGAAGACCATGCAGTGCCGTTCCATTTTGCAATGGATGATGTAAAGTAACCACCGGCATATACATTTCCACTGCCGTCAGTTGCTAATGCGTAAACAGGATTATTCATACCTGTTCCAAGAGCAGACCATGCAGTGCCGTTCCATTTTGCAATATAGTTTGCAGCAACACCACCGGCAGTTGTAAACACACCTCCTGCATAAACATTTCCGTTTCCGTCAATAGTTAGGGACAATACTTGATTATTCATACCTGTACCAAGAGTAGACCATACAGAGCCGTTCCATTTTGCAATATAGTTTGCAGTAACTCCACCTGCATATACATTTCCGCTACCATCAATTGCTAATGTAGCAACAATATAATTCATACCGGTTCCGAAAGCAGACCATGCAGAACCATTCCATTTTGCAATATTGTTTGCAGCAACACCACCGGCAGTTGAAAAGGAACCACCAGCGTAAACATTTCCGCTAACATCAGTTACCAATGCTTCAACACCACCATTTATACCGGTTCCAAGTGCAGACCATGCAGAGCCATTCCATTTTGCAATTGAGATTGCAGAAACACCACCAGCAGTTTGAAAGGAACCTCCTGCATAAACATTACCGCCACCGTCAATTGATAATGCAACAACGATCCAATTCATACCTGTTCCAAGTGCAGACCATGTTGTTCCGTTCCATTTTGCAATATAGTTTGCAGAAACTCCACCTGCATTTGTAAAGTATCCACCAGCATAAACATTACTACCATTAATTGCTAATGCATAAACTCCATTATTCATACCAGTTCCAATCGCAGACCATGCCGTCCCATTCCATTTTGCAATACGGTTTATATTTGCAACGCCACCTGCAGATGTAAAGTCACCCCCAGCATATACATTTCCACTGCCGTCAATTGCTAATGCGTAAACAGAATTATTCATTCCTGTTCCAAGTGAAGACCATGCAGAGCCGTTCCATTTTGCAATTCTGTTTGCAGAAACTCCACCGGCAGATGTAAAGTAACCACCTGCATAAACATTTCCGCTACCGTCAATTGCTATCGTAGTAACTGAACTGCCATTCATCCCTGTTCCAAGTGCAGACCATGCCGTCCCATTCCATTTTGCAATACAGTTTGCAGCTACACCACCGGCTGAAAAAAACAAACCACCTGCATAAACATTTCCGCCGGCATCAATTGCTAATGCATAAACATTACTATTTATACCAGTTCCAAGTGCAGACCATGAAGAGCCATTCCATTTTGCAATACCGTTTGCAGCAACGCCACATACTACAGTAAAATCACCTCCAATATAAATGTTATTAGAAGCATCTTTTGCGATTTCTCTAACTACACCATTTGTACCAGGTGGTCAGGGAAATTCATTACTCCATTTTTCATCACCAGCCAATTTACTACTTCCGACTGTTGGTGCAAATACAGGGGCACCGTTTTGGTCATAACTCATTTGGTAACCGCTAACATCAAAACTTCCGGTTATATCAGAGTTAAGGTTTATTGTACCATCACTATTAAGTACTTGCTCTAATGGTGTTAGAGTCTGGTTAATTGTACTTTGGTTTTCAGTGCTTGTATTATCAATCCACTGAGCCTTTACATTAAAACTAAATGCCGTAATAAACAGCATAATAAAAAGTAAAATTTTGTTTGTCATAAATTATATGTTGAGTTTAAAATATATTTAAATTTATTGAAAACGAATAGTCTGGTAAGTGAAAATCCGCAACTGGGAGTGTAATACATTGAATACTATATTTCTTTTGCATGCGTAGAATATTATAAAACATGCGTATTAAGAGTTGAATTTTATAAAATTTAAATAAAATACTGTCTGTCATCGTGTAACGAACTTGTGGGAAAAAGAGAAGAACTAAAAGTTGAAAATATGAAAAAATAAAGCTTTTAGTTTTTCATATTAGCTTTTATAACTTGCTCATTTCAACTCCACAAGTTGCCTTCAGCATGACAATCTTTTTTTTTATTTTTAACCCTTAATTAGCATAATACATAAAAATGTACAAATACATTATTTTGCAAAAATATATTTATTAAGTTAATTTATCAAAATATATTTTAACTTATTTTATTCAATTTTATACTTTTTGACGAACAGCCACTATTTGTAGACGAAATATATTATTACCATTTACGAAACAACTAAAATCTTATTTAAAAGAATTATTCTAAATAACACCAAAACCCTTCGAGCGGTTGAAAACCCTCGAAGCGGTTTAAAGTGAAAATGTCCGAACCTTGATTTTTAGGATTTGTTAATTACTGAGACCTAATATTAAATAATCAAACCAAATTTGGTATTATTTGAATGAATATCACGTAGAGACATGCCGCGGCATGTCTCTACAGGTTTGACCAAAAATGTCTGAACAATTATTTTTAGGATTGATTACCTGATTTTGACATCATTTATCAGATAATAAATATAATTTGAACATTGTTAACGTAGAGACACGCCATGGCGTGTGTATGCAGGATATTTTGTGAACATAATTTATAAAAATATAATTGTAAATATTTAAACCGAATATAATCACACCGTAGAGACGAGGCATTGGCGTGGTTAGAGACGAGGCATTGGTGTGGTTAGAGACGAGGCATTGGCGTGGTTAGAGACGAGGCATTGGCGTGGTTAGAGACGAGGCATTGGCGTGGTTAGAGACGAGGCATTGGCGTGGTTAGAGACGAGGCATGCCTCGTCTCTACAATTCATTGCCAGGTTTTTACAATTATTGAATCGTCAATTTTGTTTTAAATAATTTTGAAACAATAGATATTTGACTGTCCAAATCTTCGTTTTTTTGGTGCAACCATACACCCTCACAGTACAATAATAACAGTTCCAAAAAAAATACCATCTATTTGGAATGTACTTATGGTCAGTACATTTTTAAAACATAGCTGTTTGTACTTACCCTAAGCATATTTCCATTTGTGCAACATACCATGTTGTAGTTACTTTTTGTATGTTTTTTAGTAAAACATAGTATTTGTACTGTCAAACTGATATGTTTTTTTTGTAAAGATATCATGTTGTAATTACAATAATGCCATTTCATAATGGATTTATATCATATTGTATTTAACCTCAGGTCAAAATATTTGTGCAACATATCCTGTTCATACTACCCTAAGGTATGAATCAAATGCAAAATAAACCATGTGTATTTACAACATGGTATGTTTCACGTTTTACCATGCAGATTTTTTGCGTAAATGATATCTTTGGCACGCTACTTAGGCATTTAAGCAGTTAAACAGTATAACTGCACTTTTTTTTAGTGCTCTGTAATATATTACACTGTATTCAGAAACATTCAAAGTATATATGTTGTAACTACAACCTGCTTTCGGGGGCTTTTAAATGAGAACATGGTACTGCTCAAATGTACTTTTTTTTCGAAAAACATATATTTTTTACTGCTACTAGCATATTTTTGTATATTTTTACGTCATATCTTGCAGTATTATTAAAATTACATTTTTACGTAAAAAAATTACAAAATATATTTTGTAGATTAAAATATTATAATTATACTTGCAAAGTTATTTATTATATTATTTTAGTATTAACATATAAATATATGTACTATGGATTTTGAAAATGCAAGTGCAGCTCAAAAGGCACCTGAAGACAATCCGACAAAAAGCAGAAAAGGGAGATTACCAAGTAGTTTAGCAAACATTATTTCTACATCAAGAGCGAGTCATGCAAAATGGGTCGAAAGTGGATTAACTCTGTCATGGACAACACCGGCAGAGTTTGAACAGAAGGTAATTAAGCTAGACGAAGCTGAAATTGCTAAATCGGAGTCTAAAACGAAACGTTCGCCAATAGCTAACGAACTAACACAATTAAACAATTTAATAGACGGTAAAGTAGGTAACCTAAAAGGAAATCTGATAGGAAAATTCGGACATCGTGATGCAAGTTCGCATTACAGCCGTTTTGGAATCGAACGCAAAGGTAAAGCTTACCTTATGCCTCGAGGAAGTGACGAACGAAAACGTGCTTTAGATATGTTGGTTACAGCGTTTGACGAATACGAAATGCCTAATACCGAGTATGGAAAAGATTTTTGGGTTGATATTAATACTCGTTATAATGCACTTATCGAAAACTCTAGCAATTCAGCAGGTCTTATTTCACAAAAAGTAGCCGAAAAAAATATTTTAATAGAAGAAATATTAATGACAATGAATTCATTAATATCTTTAACCAAAGCCAACTTTCCACGCACATGGCAATCGGAACTACGTGCATGGGGCTTTCAGAAAGAAAAATACTAAGAAATTTGAAAATTAGGAAATTAGGGAATTAGGAGATTAGGGAATTAGGGAATTTGGAAATGTGAAGATTAGGAAATTAATATATGATAATAAAGTATTTACAAAATATTAATATATATACTAATTTGCTAATATAATTTGGAATTTATATCTTTGCAGAATGAGTTATAAAGTAAACCTATCCAAAGAGCAAATTGAAGAGCTTAGAGCTATTCAAAAAACTGTATCAAATGTAAAGATATACAAACGATTACAGTGTATTTCCCTTATTTCAAAAGAATATTCAAAATCAGAAATTGCAGATATTTTAGATGTAAGTAATAATACCATAACTACATGGTTAAAAATATTTGCCAAAGGAGGAGTTGAATTATTAACAACATTTGATTACAAAGACAGAAAAAAAAGTAAATTATTTGAAATAAAAGAAGATATTAGAAAATACATTAATACAGAATTACCAAGTAAAGTTGCACAGGTACAAGATTGGATTAAAAGAAATTATGATATTGAAATTGAGCATAGTTGGTTATATCGTTATCTAAAAAAAACTCAATTTATCTCATAAAAAAACACGATTAATACCAGGTAAAATACCTGATATTAAGACACAAATAGATTTTATTGAAAAGTTAAATGATAAATTAATTGAATGTATTGATAACAAAAAAAATAAATTATTCTTTTTTGATCCAGTTCATCAAACTCATAATAATGAAAATGATTATGCATGGATGGAAAAAGGTGCAACCGGCACAAAAACAGTATTTTCAAATACAGGAAGGCGAAGAATAAATATAATTGGAGCATTGAATGCTTTAGAACTGGAAATGACAACGGTAATTTCAGAAGCGAATTGTGATAAAGATTTAATATTATTGTTTTTAAAAGAATTAAAAGAAGATAATTTGGACTGTGAAAAAATCTATTTGGTTATGGATAATGCAAGTTATAATAGGGCTTATGATGTTGTAAATAAGGCTAAAGAATATAATGTAGAATTAATTCATCTTCCTGCGTATTCTCCAAATTTGAATATTATAGAGAGGTTATGGAAATTTTTCAAAAAAAAAATAATGAAAAACAAATATTATCAACAATTTACAGAGTTTGAAGAAAAGATAGATGAGTTTTTCAAAAATATTAAAAAATATGAAGACGAATTGTACAGTTTACTTACTTTAAATTTCCAAATTTTAAAAGCAAGTTAGTATAAATAGTTACAAAAATTTTAATAATTCGGCATAAAAAAAACCTTGTAGAATAAAATATTACAAGGTTTTTTTGTTTTTAAAGTTAACTAAGGGAATTATACCCATTTTAAATAAGCAAAATCTTGACGATGTGCAATTTTATCATTTTTAGGGAATACTCTGAAACCGTAATTAAACTTACCCGGTTTTATAGGTTTTAATTCAATACCATAATGAACCTTCTGTCCAGATGTTTTCATTAATGGAAGTTCGGTAATAGCAATAATTTTCTCCTGACCAAATTTATCACCTTCGGTAATAACCATTTCAACTCCAATTTCTATACCCCAAAGTTCATTCAAATCAATAATTATTTCGCCAAAATATCTTTCGCCCATGTATAAAGGGTCTTTAACAACATCGAAGAAATTTATTTTTTCAATCGAAACACTTTCCCAGCTTCTCGAAACTTTTTTCTTCCATGAAGCTAATTCTTTTGCAAGTTTATAATTATCAGCTTTTATTTCTTTTGCTCTTTGAGTTAATTTGCTGTAAAATCTTACTTTATAATCATCTAACATTCGTTTCATTGTAAAATTAGGAGCAATATTAGCTATACTGTTTTTAATAATTCCTACCCAATCGTTTGGTATTCCGTTTGTATCTCGATTATAAAATTTAGGAACTATTTCGTTTTCAATTAATCTGTAAATATTTGCAGCGTCAAGTTCATTTTGATAGTCGTCATTTTCGTAAGTTTGTTTCTGGTCAAGAGCCCAACCGGCATTTTCCTGATAACCTTCAACCCACCAGCCATCAAGTACACTAAAATGCAGAACACCATTCATAACAGCTTTCATACCGCTTGTTCCTGATGCTTCAAGTGGTCGGGTTGGTGTATTTAACCAAATATCAACACCCGAAACTAATTTTTTAGCCAAACTTATGTCGTAATTTTCTAGGAAAATTATTTTACCTGCAAACTCTGGTCGTTTAGACAGATGTACAATTGTTTTAATAAGTTCTTGTCCACCACCATCGTTTGGATGTGCTTTACCGGCAAAAATAAACTGAACAGGTCGGTCTGCATTGTTAACTATTGCAGCTAATCTGTCTAAATCTCTGAAAATTAAATTACCACGTTTATAAGTTGCAAATCTTCTTGCAAAAGCAATTGTAAGAGCATTTTCATTAAATGTATTTTTAATTTTCAAAAGATATTTTGGGTCTTCACGTCTTTTTATTAAAGTAGAATCTAATCTTTCGCGGAAATATCTGAAAAGTTCTTTTCTTTGATTTTGTCTTATGTTCCAGATTTCGGAATTACTTACGTTATGTATTTTATTCCAATATGCAGTATTTGACTGGTCTTGTTCAAAATCATTACCAAATGTTTTTTTATACAGACTTTGCCATTCTTTAATTGTCCATGATGGATAATGTACACCGTTTGTTACATAACTAATGTGCAATTCTTCAGGATAATATCCTTTCCATAACGGATTAAACATATCTTTAGTAACATCACCATGTAACATACTAACACCGTTTATTTCCTGCGAAAGATTTGCTGCAAGATGACTCATCGAAAAATCTTCGTCTTTGTCGTTAGCATCAATTTTTCCAAGTCCAATAAATCGTTTCCACGAAATTTTAAGCCTTTCGGGATAATGCCCCATGTAACTCATTACCATAGATTCTTTAAAAGTATCATGTCCGGCAGGAACAGGAGTGTGAGTAGTAAATAATGATGATGAACGAACTATTTCGAGAGCTTCGTCAAAAGTATAATTATTCTTTTTAATTAGCTGATGTAATCTTTCTATTCCCAAAAGGGCAGCATGTCCTTCATTTAAATGATAAACCTCTTGTTTAATTCCCATTGTCATTAATGCTCGCATACCGCCAACACCAAGTACCATTTCTTGTTTTAACCTGTTATGTGTATCACCTCCGTAAAGATGGTGAGTAATTGTTCTGTCTGATTCTTGATTAAATTCATTATCAGTATCGAGTAAAAATAATCTTACACGACCAACATTTACTAACCAAACCAAAACATGAACTAATCTTCCGGGAAACGAAACTTTAATTATAAGATGGTTGTTATTACTGTCTTTAACAGGAATTAAAGGTAAATTTCCTAAATCCTGAGGTACAGATTGAGCAAGTTGTTCGCCGGCAATTGTAAGCTGTTGGTAAAAATATCCGAATTTGTATAATAGTCCAACTGCTACCATGTCAATATTTGCATCACTTGCTTCTTTAACATAATCTCCAGCGAGAATTCCTAAACCGCCGGAAAATATTTTTAAATTATCGCTAATTCCATATTCCATACAGAAATATGCAACTTTAGGTGGCTCAGGATTACTAGCCGCATCCATGTATGCTCTAAAACGTCTGTGAACTTTTTCGAATTTTGTAATAAATAATCCATCTTGTTCTAACTCTGTAAATCTTTTGAAATTAATTCGTTTAAGAAGAGCGATTGGATTATAATCGCTTTCAATCCAGCTTTCCATGCCATCAACATATTCCCAAAGTTCTATTGCGTCGGTATTCCATGACCACCAGAAATTATAAGCCAATTCTTCTAAACCTTTAAATTTTTCGGATAAATTTGGCTGAACAAGAATTGTTCTCCATACAGGACTATTAGTTCTGGATATTTCTTCTTGTAATAATAGTTTTGGCTGTTCAGTGTAAGCAATAGCTTCAATAATATTTACAACTTTTTCAATTGCTATATTATATGCTTTATAATAATAATCAATAAGATTTTCCCACAGTGCTAATCTTGATAATTCGTAGGCATAGTTTTTAATAGTCTCAATTTGTTCTATTGTACGTTGAGAGCAGAAAGCAATAGTTTCGGCTATTTTGTTAATAGTAAGTGAGTTATTTTCCTCATCTAATTCAAAAACTTTTATACAACTTTCGGTTTTGTCTGATTGACGTTTAATCCATTGTCCAAAACCTGTAAAATTAGTTGTAATTGTAGGAACGTGAAAAGCAAGACTTTCCAATGGGGTATATCCCCAAGGTTCGTAATAAGAAGGGAAAATGGTTAAATCTAAACCTATAAGTAAATCGTAATATGAAACATTAAAAATACCATCATCACCATATAAAAAGCAAGGAATAAATATAACTTTTACGCTGTCTTCTTTGTTATTGTTAATTGCAAGAGTTTTTAACTTATTTAAAATCTGGTCATAATCAGCATCGTGTAAACCATGAGTTAAATATTTGTTATTGTTATCGGTATTAATAACTGTAGTTGGGTCTTTAAGTTTTTTAGCTAAATCTTCTCTTGCACCATAATTGTTAGCCGGAACTAAAATGTATGCAATAACTTCTTTTTCAATATCATTTCTTTTATTAGTTTCGGCAATAGATTCTAGAAATAGTTCAATACCTTTGTTTTTAAATTCATATCTTCCGCTAATGCCAATAAATTTTGCATTTTCATTTATTTCATATCCCAAAATAGCTTCGGTAACATTTTTAAATAATTTCTTGGCACTTTCTCTTTTTTTGTTAAATTCATCTTTAGCAGGAACAAAATTATCTTCAAAGCCATTTGGTGTAATTACATCGGCTTCTTTATGAAGAAATTGTTTACATTCTACATTTGTAATATCGCTAACTGTAGTAAATGCATCTGATATCTGAGCTGCAAGCCTTTCACAAGAATGTTTTGGCACTACATTAAATTCACGTGATTTTAAGTCGTCGCTATAATTTGAAATTTCTTTATAAAGAGGTTGTCCGTGAGCTGCTATTGAACGACCAACTACTGTTGAATGAGTTGTAAAAACTGTAGCTATCTGAGGAAGTGCATTTTTCAAATATAATATTCCACTACCTGTCATCCACTGATGAAAATGTGCTACAACCTTATCTCTAACCGATAAATTATATCTGTAAAAATGTTCAATAACCTTACCGGCAGCATATCCAAAAGCGATAGGTTCAATATAATCCCATTGACCCGAAAGTGAATCTAATTTATATTTTTCCCAGAATTCGGCAAAGATTTTGTCTTTTTTATCGATAAACGAAGCAAAGTTAACTAGAATAACCATCGGATTACCGGGAATATTCCATCGTCCTATACGTATTTGAAGTCCGTCTTTAGCAGCTTGTTCTCGCCAAAGTTTGAACATATTTTTATCTTCAATAAATTCTGGATTGTTTGTGGTTCTACGTACTATGTCAGGACCTAATAAAATTAAATTATTCTTGAAATCTTTTAAAAGCGTCAAAGCTTTTGTTGAAATAACTGTGTGTATTCCTCCTATTTTATTACAAACTTCCCAACTTGTTTCAAAAATAAAATCTGGTTTATACATTTCTTTGTTCATATTTTGTTGTTTAAGATAATATACATATAATGTTTTTACAAAAAAATAATTTTCAAATGTACTTTATTAAATTATTTTATCCAAATCAGAATTTATCACCTGATTTCATAACTTGGTAAAATGTCTTAATATTTAATAATTTAAAAAATATTCCTAAAATAATTCCTGATAAAACAGAAATTGAAATTCCGATTAACCAATTTGAAATAATTTCTTTTATACCTAATATTATTGCAAATAGTATTATTACAAATGAAATAATTTTTACAATCTGTTTGGCTTGGATTTTAATTTTAAATATTCTTTTCGTTATAATTATTTGAATTATAGCAGTAAAACTTTGAGTAATAATTGCAGTAATTGCTGCACCGATTGCATTAAATTTAGGAATAAGAATTAAATTTAAAATTAAGTTTATTAAAACTCCTGATAAAGCCATAATATTAAGTTCTTTAATACTTCCATTTGCAGTTAATAATGTTCCAAATATGTAACTTATTGATATTGGCACAAAAGCACTTATTAGAATAGCAAAAATTGCAGAAGAGGATTTAACATGTTCGATATAAAGTAAATCCATTATTTCTGAGGAATAACTTATTGATACTATTGCAGCTGTCATAGAAAGTGTAAGCAATAATAAAAACGAAAATTCCAGAATTTGATTTATAGATTCCTTATTTTTGATAAGTGTTGCAAAAATTGGCAGTAATAATCCTGCAAAAAGTAATGAAAATTGAGAAACTGCATCTAATAATCTAAATGCCTGAGCATAAATTCCTACTTGTGCTTGTCCATCGTGGAGGATTCTTTCAATAATAAAGCCATCAAATCTGTTATAAAAACCCATCAAAAAAACAAGCAAGGCGTAAGGGTAAGTTTGCTTTAATATTGCAATTAAAAAAGTGCGGTCGAATTTAATTTTAATGAAATTGGATTTAAAGAAAACAATAAAAAATGCGACTATGGCTGTTACAAAATACGAAAACGACTGGGCATAAATAAACCATTCAATTTTAAATTCAGTTTTTGTAAAATTGCTCCAAAGAAGAAAACTGCAAATTGCAATCATCAGAAATCTGTCAAGAACAGAAATCAAACTATCTGTTTTAAACAAAAGCAGACCCGAAATATTTGAACGTAAGTATAAAATAAAGGAAAGTAAAAACTGATTTAAAATTAAAAACGAAAGTAAATAAAACTGATACCAAGTAAATGAAAATATCAAACCTATTACTATACAAAAAATTGAGTAAGCAAAACCCAACATTAATTTCAGTACAACAATATTCGAAAAAAACTTTGCCAGTAACTGATTATGTTGAGCAATATTTCGGTTGTTGAAATTTGTAATTCCAAAATCAAGTATAATATTTAGAATTAATGAAAAATTAAAAAGCGAAAAATATAATCCGTAACTTTCAGCTCCTACAACATTTTGAACAGTTCTGTCTATCCCTAATACCCAAAATGGCTTTACCAGGATATTAAGCAATAATACAAGTGCAAGGTTTGTTATAAATTTTTTTCGCAAGTTTCAAAAAAGTATAAAAATTACTAAAAATCAATTAATTCTATTTCAAATATTAATACAGAATTTGCAGGAATAATTGTAGTAGCCATTGAACCATATCCAAGTTCCGAAGGAATCAATAGTATTTCTTTTCCGCCTTTTTTCAATAAAGGAATTCCAATCTGCCAACCGTAAATGAGTCTGTTTAAAACATAAGAAGCTGTATCTCCGTCATTTGTTTGGTCAAAAACAGTTCCGTCAGTAAGATAACCTTTATATCTGAAGTCAATTTTTGAATACAAATCAGGACTTTCACCACTTCCTTCATTTTCTATTATGTAATACAATCCACTTTCGTGCTTTGTTGCTGTTAAATTATTATTTGCCAAGTATTCCTGAATAATTTCATCATCTTTTTCCATTTGAGTTTTGCACGAACTTATTGACAAAGATAATATCAATACCAAAAGAATATTTCTTATTTTCATATAAAATAGTTTGAATTTTCATGCAAATTTAAACTTTAAAAACAAAAATGAAATAGCGATTAACATTTTAAAATAATTTTTCTACAAAAATTTAGTTATTTCATTTTTTGTTATATTTACCCGCTTAATTATTTTTTAAAAAATCTACTAAAATGTATAAACTTGGGATTGATATTGGCTCAACAACTGCAAAATTTGCTTTGCTTGATAAAAACGCTGAAATTATTTGTTCTGATTACGTTCGGCATAATACTAAAATTAATGATACTCTTTCACTTTTGTTAGAAAATATTAAAAATAAGTTTGGAGATATTAATGTTTCAGTTAAAGTTACCGGTTCTGCCGGAATGGGAATATCTGAACGAACAGAAACACCGTTTATTCAGGAGGTTATTGCAGCATCAAAAATTATTAAAAGTAAATATCCTAATGTAAAAACACTTATTGATATTGGTGGCGAAGATTCTAAAATGATTTTCTTTTATGATGATAAAGCTCCGGATATTAGAATGAATGGCAGTTGTGCCGGAGGTACCGGAGCATTTATTGACCAGATGGCAACTTTAATGAATATCGATATCAAAGAATTTAACGAAAAAGCTAAAAATTATCAGAATTTATATTCAATTGCTTCGAGATGTGGTGTTTTTGCTAAAACAGATGTTCAGAACTTAATAAGCAGAAAAGTTTCTGTTGAAGATATTGCAGCATCGGTTTTTCAGGCAGTTGCAATACAAGCAATGAATACTCTTTCGAGAGGTTTTGAAATTAATAGAAAAGTTATGTTTGTGGGCGGACCTTTTGCTTTTTTGCCTGAACTCACAAAAGCATTTTGCCGAAACCTGAAATTGTCTGAAGACGATATAATTATACCTCTTGAACCAACCTTACTACCGGCTTATGGTGCAGCTTTTTCAATAAATGGAAAAAGTGTTTACGATAAAATATCAATATTTCAGAATAAAGTTTCAAATATTTACAACACAAAAATTGTGTATAACAATAGATTAAACTCTCTTTTTAAAAACGAAGAAGAGTTTAATGAATGGACTGAAAAAAAATCAAAAAATAAAGTTCCTTTTGTTGAAATTGAAAAATATAATGCTGAAAATGTTTTTATCGGAATTGATTCAGGTTCTACAACTACAAAAATTACTGTTATAGGTGAGAATAATGAATTATTATTCAAATTTTACAAAAACAATATGGGAAACCCTATTGAAACTGTTAAAAATGGACTTTTAGAATTTCTGAAATTAATTGAGAATAAAAAAATTTATGTAAAATATACTTCAATAACAGGTTACGGCGAAGATTTAATAAAATCAGCACTCGGAATTGATATTGGAATTGTTGAAACTATTGCTCATTTTAAAGCCGCCAAATTCTTCAACAATAATGTAAGTTTTGTGATGGATATAGGCGGACAGGATATGAAAGCAATTTTTGTAAATAATGGTGTAGTTAATAGAATTGAATTAAACGAATCTTGCTCGTCGGGGTGCGGAAGTTTTATCGAAAACTTTGGTAATTCACTTGGTTATAAAGCTGCTGATTTTGCAAAAATAGCAAGTGAAGCTGCTAATCCATACGATTTAGGAACTCGTTGCACTGTTTTTATGAATTCTAAAGTAAAACAGGCTCTTAAAGAGAATGCACAGACCCAAGATATTTCTGCCGGTTTAGCTATTTCAGTAATTAAAAATGCTTTATATAAGGTTCTTAAACTTAAAAATGTAGATGAACTCGGTAAAAATATTGTTGTACAAGGTGGTACATTTAAAAATGTTTCTGTTCTTAAAGCATTGGAAGACGAAACTAAACTCGATGTTATTTGTTCCGATATTCCTGAATTGATGGGAGCTTATGGTGCAGCTTTGGTTGCAAAAGAAGAATTTATGAAATTTTCTGAAAATAATTCTAATGCACTCGAATTTAAAACATCATTTATTGGTAAAGAAAATCTTGTTAATCTAAATGTATCAGATACAAAACAAATTACATGTAAAGGCTGCGAAAATTTTTGTCTTGTAGCACGTTTTGATTTCGATAATTCTAAACACTTTTATTCCGGTAATAAATGCGAAAAAATATTCTCTAACAAAGGGAATGAATATCGAAAGGGAACTAACTTTATTGATTATAAATATAATCTGATTTTTAACAGAGATACAAATACAAAAAAAACAAAACGTGGTACTATTGGAATTCCACGTATTTTAAACATGTTTGAGAATTTTCCGTTCTGGAATGCATTATTTACCGAACTTGGATTTGATATAAAATTATCATTACCTTCAACAATGAAACTTTATGAAGAAGGAGCCGGAACTGTAATGTCTGATAATATTTGCTTTCCGGCTAAGTTAGTTCACGGACACATTTATGATTTGATAAAACAAAAAGTTGACAAAATTTTTTATCCTATTGTTATTTACGAAAAACTTGAAAATAACAGTACCGAAAATTCTTTTAACTGTCCAATAGTAAGTAGTTACCCTGATGTGGTAAGAAGTTCAATTAACACCGAAACCAAATTTAATGTTAAACTCGACTCTCCAATCATTAGTTTTAAAAACGAAAATATGCTAAAGAAAAGTTGTTTTGCATATTTAAAAGAATTTGGCATTTCTAAGAAAGAATTTGAAAATGCGTTTGAAAAAAGCATGATAGTTAAAGACCAATATAACTTAGAGTTAAAACAGAAGGCAGCAGAAATTATTGAAAATTCAAAAATAAATAATAATTTACTTGTTGTTTTAGCCGGTCGTCCTTATCACACCGACCCTTTGATAAACCATAAAACTCCCGACGTATTATCTGATTTAGGAGTTGATGTTATTACTGAAGATATTGTGCCAAATACTTTAAATGTAAATGATTTAGATATTATTTCGCAATGGTCGTATCCTAACAGAATTATGAATGCAGCACAATGGGTCGCCAAACAAGGTAAAAATGTACAATTTATTCAAATGAATTCTTTCGGTTGCGGACCTGATGCTATTTTAATTGACGAATGTAATGAAATACTAAAACTTGCCGGAAAATCACACACATTAATTAGAGTTGACGAAATTACAAGTACCGGTTCTGTACGTTTACGTTTGCGTTCTTTAATTGAATCATTAAAATTACAGGATAAAAATTATTTTACAGATAAGAAAGAAAAAATATCTGTCAAAAATTTTGAATTGGAAGATAGACGAAGAACAATCTTAGTACCTTATTTTGCTGATTTTTATTCCGATTTAATTCCCGAACTTTTTGGTGTAGCAGGATATAAAGTTGTCAATTTGCCAAAACCTGATAAAGAATCAGTAAATTATGGATTAAAATACTCTAACAATGAAATATGCTATCCTGCTACAATTGTAGTTGGTGATGTAATAAAAGCTATAGATTCGGGTAAATACAATAGAGACGAAGTTGCTTTTGGTGTTACACAAACGGGTGGCCAGTGCAGAGCAACAACTTATTTATCATTAATTAAAAAAGCATTAATTTCTGCAGGTTATTCTGATATACCTGTTGTTACAGTCGGAACCTCAGGTAAAACAATTAATTCGCAACCCGGATTTGAAATTAACTGGCTTAAAATACTTCCTTTAACTCTGGCTGCTATGTTGTTTACCGATTCACTTTCAAAAATTTACTACTCATCAGTTGTACGCGAAGTTGAAAAAGGCATATCTAATTATTTAAGAGAAAAATATTTGCTTAAAGCAAAAAAAGCAGTTTCCGAAAAAGATATAACCGGATTGTTTGATTTACTTGTTCAAGCAATAAATGATTTTAATAAAATTGAAGTTAATGATAATAAATATCCTCAAATAGCAATTGTTGGCGAAATATACGTAAAATTCAACACTTTTGGACATGGATATATTTCGGATTGGCTGGTACAAAATGGTGTGGAAGTTATATTTCCGCCATTGCTCGAATTTTTTACACAGGAATTTGTTAATATTAAAGTTAATCAGGATAAACTATTGACAGAAAAAAGTTTAAAACTAAATTCAATAATGTTCTTCTTCGAGAAATATGTAAACAGATATATTTCAAAAACAAATAAAATATTGAAGAAATACAGATATTATACACCGTTTCACAATATTCACCACATTGCCGATAATGCAGTAGATATTTTAAGTCTTGTAAATCAATTTGGCGAAGGATGGTTAATACCTGCCGAAATTGCAACTTATGCAAAAGAAGGTATTAATAATGTTGTAAGTGTACAGCCTTTTGGTTGTATAGCAAATCAGATAATTTCCAAAGGCGTAGAAAAGAGAATCAAAGATTTGTACCCAAAAATGAATCTTTTATTCTTAGACTTTGACGATGGTGCAAGTGAAGTAAATGTTTTAAACAGACTTCATTTTATGGTAACTAATTTAAAATCAAATTAAAAATAATAGATTTACTTTAATCTCTAATAATTTAATAAATTATTTTAATTCATCAATCCATTCACATGGACATTAAAATTCTAATTTAAAAGTTTTCATAGTTGTCTAATGAATTTATTTTAAAGCTAATTTGTGAAAATTGAGTAATTACACCTAACAAAAAATAACGAACCTCATGTGCAAGAGTGTGAAATGCTTACGTTTTATTTCCGCACCAAAGTTATTTTTTGTATTTCTGTCCAAAGTTTTCATAACTGCTTGCATTGTCGACTGTTATATGTTAGTTGCATTTAATCAGTCGTTTATATAATTTATTCTTTTTTTAAATTTAACAAATATTTATTATTTAACAAGATTTTGCAATTATTTTTGTTAACATAAATTATTCTGCAAATTATTTCATATTTTCTAATAGTATCTGCATAATTGTTTTCTATAAATTCATCATCTGAGATATTATTTAAATTCATTTCAATCAATTTATATGGGTAATAATCAATTTCTTTATTTTCCGTAGCTATGTCATTTAAATAATATGTTTTTTCGTAAATTTCTGGTATTCCATTTATTATTAAAGTTGTATCTGTAATATTTAATTTAATATTTTGTAAACTTTTAATTATTAAAGTATCAATTTCATTATAATCGTTGAAAGTTGTATCACCATCAAAGTATAGAGAAATCGTATCAAATATATTATTTTTTAAAGGATTTAGAATACTGGTTTGATTTACAGTATCAATAATTATTCGTTTTGTTAAACCAATTCCAAATTTTGCATTTCCAAACCATTCACCTTGTAATTTTTCGATTAGTTCTTTATCAAATTTCGGTTTGATTATTTTATTGTAAAGTAGATTTTGTCCACAAGGTTTAACTTCAAATTTTAATGCGATTATCAAACTGGAAATTATTGGTATTAAATAAATTTTATACTTAAATTCAAAAAAACTAAATACAAATAAAATTCTAAAAAACAAACCTATAAAATCTAATATATTTAAGTTTGGAATTCCTAAACCACCAATATAACCGCTTTTTAAAACAAATAATTTAAATAACCAATAAATTAATTCTATCAAAACAAAAATTAATTGTATATATTTTTGTTTTATAAA
>Ga0316608_1000397_pt1 | contig 21464 bp, 11 predicted proteins | sample MIS2016152B_MG_FD_207673 | JGI IMG/M metagenome (GOLD analysis project Ga0316608, IMG submission 207673) | Microbial mat bacterial communities from Middle Island sinkhole, Lake Huron, Michigan, United States - MIS.2016.152B | ecosystem: Environmental > Aquatic > Freshwater > Lake > Sediment...
ATTTATTTAGCTGCGTAGCTGCGACCTATTTGTAGCATACAAATTTTATATATTTATTTAGCCGCGTAGCTGCGACCTATTTGTAGCATACAAATTTTATATATTTATTTAGCCGCGTAGCTGCGATCTATTTGTAGCATACAAATTTTATATATTTATTTAGCTGCGTAGCTGCGATCTATTTGTAGCATACAAATTTTATATATTTATTTAGCAGCGTAGCTGCGATCTATTTGTAGCATACAAATTTTATATATTTATTTAGCTGCGTAGCTGCGACCTATTTGTAGCATACAAATTTTATATATTTATTTAGCAGCGTAGCTGCGACCTATTTGTAGCATACAAATTTTATATATTTATTTAGCAGCGTAGCTGCGATCTATTTGTAGCATACAAATTTTATATATTTATTTAGCCGCGTAGCTGCGACCTATTTGTAGCATACAAATTTTATATATTTATTTAGCCGCGTAACTGCGACCTATTTTTAGAAGCAATATATTAATCCTCTATCCATTCAAACAAATATTTTTCATCATATTCAATTTCAAATATTTTCAAAAATTCAATGTATTCTTCTTTAAATGATTTCTTCTTATGATGTAATTGTTGATTTAATATATATTTGATTACCACATCAATCTGAGACGGTGAATAAGAAAACACTCCATATCCTCTTTGCCATTCAAATTTGCTGTTCATGCTGTAAATATACCCTACTATATGTATTTGCCATAATTTAAAATTTTATAGGTCGCCGCTATGCGGCTTTTTGTTTATTTTTATCTATTATTTCTACAAATAGGTCGCCGCTATGCGGCTCATAATAATTCATAATTCATAATTTATAATTCTAAAACGCTTTCAGCTTTTTCGCCAATAAATACAATTGCATAAGCTTTCACGGTTTCCATTCCGCCTTCGTCTCGAACTACAAAATCTTTGAGTTCGGGTGAGCTTAGGTAGCCCTGTAATTGTTCTTTTGCCTCCTTTTTTTTATCTTCTAATAAATGACTATCGCTTTTCTTTAAATATTTTATTTCAAAAATAAATTGGTATTTTGAGAAAAATGGTGGTCGCCACAAGAACATCACATCAGGATATTTTTGGTTGATTTCCGGTTCACTTTTTACATAGTAAAAACCAGCTTGGTTAGCAAATACAACAAATAATAAATGAATGTATTTTTCGTCAAATTTTATAAAATCACGATTTGATAATCCTTTAAGTGCTGTTTCTACTAATTCTATAAAAGGCGTAATGTTATTTTGTTGGGCTAATTGCTTTACAATTTCATAAATGTCCGGAGTTTCAACATTTAATTGTGCATCGATTCGTATTTTTTCAGCAAAAAAATCGTAGAAAAGCGATTGAATAACAAAATTTGGGATAATCATTTTTAATCGCGCAAACTCACCGGTATCAATGGTAAGGTATCCCATGTAAAACAATAAACTTATAAAATCGTAAGAGGTAAAATCTTTTTCAAAATTGAATTGTTCTGTAATAGTAGCATCATGCTCTCCATCTTGAATAATTTTATCAATAATTTTATAATTACGTGCCGGATGTTGTATTTCAAACAATTTTTGTAGTTTGGTGTAATCTGAAGCTATATTTATGTCGAGAATTTTTTGAGGGTATTCATTAAATTTAGTTTGTGAAAATTCGGACATAAAATGCAGTACCATATCCGGATTGTATATTCTATCCTTTGCTTTTGAGCTAAACAAATAGCCATTGTACCATTTTTTTAAGTCCGGTAAAAGCTTTGGTAAATCTAATTTATAGTTATATTCCGTTGTAAATTCAATTAACAATTTTTCGAGTTCATCTTGGGTAAACCCCATCGATTCGTTATAATTTGTGCGAACTGCAAAGTTTTTAGCAATATTAAAACCACTTGTTAAGCTGTCTAAAGTAATTGGTGTAACTCCCGTTGCAAATAGTCGCCCAACAATATTTTGACCGGTTGCGGTTTTTATTGCTTCATAAAATTTGCGCACAAAACCATTTTTGCTTACAAATTCTTTAAATTTTGTGGGTTTGAAAGCTAATAGTTCATTAGCAAAGTGGTCGTATTCATCGATAAGAATATATATTGGTATTTGGATTTTATTTAATAAATGTAATGAAAACAAATCTTTTACACAAGCGTCAGCAGAATCGTTTTTTAGAACTTTTTTTCTTGCAGTGGCAGTAAAAAACATGTCGTAAATGGATAAGAATTCTTCAATACCAATTTTCACATTTTTCAAAAAACCTGCTTCGGTACTTTCCGGTGTTCTTGTATCAATCCGGCTAAATTCAAATTTAAGGACTAAATAAGAGTTGGCAAGCGATGTTTTATTTTTGCCGATATATAAATTTCCAAAAGTTTTTTCGAAAATGTCTTTGTATTGAATACCGTAATAATATTCGAGCATCGATACAAACAAGCTTTTGCCAAACCGACGGGGACGTAGCAAAAAAATATATCTCTCATGTTCATTTTCAAGAATCTCAATATATTTTGTTTTGTCAACATAAAAGCAATTTTCTTCAATTATTCCCAGAAAATTACTCATTCCGTAAGGTAGTTTTCTCATTCTTTTGTATTTATATTATTCAAATAATTTATATACAAAAGTAATGTATTTATTGGAAAAAAAGTTTATTAAAATAGAAAATAATTTTTGAAACTACAGTACTTGAGGTATTACCAATCTTTATGATTTATTGTCATCATTTTTCAGAACCGGAGTCACCCAAAAAAGTGAACTCCGGTAATCTTGAGTGGATTTACTTCACATGTTTCCAAATTTTCAGATATTCTTGGCATTGGTATCCCAAATCAGCAAAAAAAAGCCATTATTTTTTTGAAAAAAACAACATACATCCTAAAACACTTAGTACCGCAACTTTTCCCCACTTTGAAAAATGCCAAAAACGGGGGCTGTTTAAGTAATTCCTTAACCTGCCTGCCAACATAGAAATTGCGATAAATATTAAAATGGCCTGTACCATAAACAATAGACCTAATATAATCATTTGCAGTTTAATATTAAAACCGTCTTTGTTAATAAATTGGGGCAGAAAAGCAATAAAGAACAGTGAAACTTTAGGATTTAGTACGTTCATTAAAAAACCTTTTCGCATTAATTTCAAAAAGTTGAACGTAGGCGCTTCGATTTTATCTTCATAATTAACGGGCAACCTTTTTTCTTTAAACGCCCGAAAAGCTAAATAAAAAAGGTACGCAGCTCCTAAATATTTTAGAATTTGAAATGCCAGTGCCGATTGTTGTATTAGAATAGACAAACCGGTTGAGGCAGCTAAGGTATGAACCATAATGCCCGACACCAAACCTGTAGAAATGGCTATACCATTTCGGGCACCTTTGGTTATACTTTCGGTAATAACAAATATATTGTCGGGACCTGGCATTAAGGTTAATAACACCGATGCTGTAATAAATGAAAAAATGAGTTGGGTTTCCATTATTTTCTTTTTGTATTTCGAAAAAGTTTATTAATCCTTAACACAACGAACTGCTAATCCTGTTTTCTTATCTAATGACCCTTGGTCTATTTTTCCGTATTTCGCATAAATAAGTCGGTATTCAGCATCAGTCCCCGAAATTGCCGTGGCTGAATACCAGAAAACGTTGCTTCCAATATTGTAGAAACTTCCATTACCCACGTAGCCTCCCGGAAGGGCTGTAAAAAATATTTCATTGGTTGCTCCGGTATTTGGTGTTTCCCAATGAGCTGTTCCTGTTTCCTTTAATTTACCGCCTCCAACAGCCGCTCCGCCAAGCGAGTTTATTAGGGTAGTCCATTCAGCGGTACTGGGCAAATGCCAACCTGCCGGGCAAGCGCCTTGTACCCCGCTTGGGCTCGATGAGCTACTTGCAGCCCCGTTCATTGCGGCATACCAATTATACAAAACACCGTAAATTAAATAATTGATAGATGTTTTAGCAGTTGCAACATCGGTGCCATTATACCCATACACATAATAACATGCAGAAGTTGAAGAACTTGTTCCAGGCCCTGTTACACTTGGAAGGTATTTGAGATTTTCAGCCATCCAAACCTGATTACCCACGGTTATACTTCGGTAAACTCTGCCATCTCTACTATCGGTAAATTTGCTTACTGGCATAGAACCCGGTTTGTAAAAAATTATACTATCCAATTCGGTATTTACATTGTATTTGCCTACAATTTCACCATTTTTAATAACATACATAGTGTCATTCTGTGCATTTAAAGTCGATTTGCACAGCGAAATAATCAATACAAAAAGTACAATAGTTTTCATCATCATTTACATTTAAGTTATTTAAATTATTGTTTAATAAATTTTCCTGATTTAATTTCTGCTTCGTTTGTGTAACGGTACATGTAAAATCCTTTATTGAGATTACTCAAATCTAAGGTCAGGTTTTGCGTTCCATTAAGCCACTGATTTATTACCATTTTACCATCAATACTAAAGATACAAATATTTGCGTTCGAGGTATTTGTTTCGGATATACCAATATGCAATTGACTGATCACAGGATTAGGATAAATTGTGAAACCTTTTGGCTCCCTTTCAACCTTATCGACATTCACGGATGTCGAGGCAGTAAAATCTAAACAATCAACACTTACCAAAGGGTATAATATACTACTATTATCTTTCTTTGTAAGGGTAAGGTTTCCGTAGGCAATGCTTATTTTATGTATATTGCTTAAAGCATAAGCAATTGTATTTCCACTTTCTTTTAGATACATCGTTTGAGCATTTAACCCACTGATAGCAAGGCATAATATTAATGCAGTGCTTACTTTTAAACATTTACTTTTCATTTTTTAACCTCCTTTTTTAAAAAAACTAACTAATCATTTATTTGATTCAACTGAATATAACAAAACTCTTGTTAATACTGATTCTGCTTTGGTTAAATGCAAAACACAATAGTCAAATGCTAAATTTGTATTATTATAAAACACCTAAGTGGCGCTAAAATTTGCAAAATTTAATTAACCAAATTAATTTTCATTTTTACGAAAAATAAAACACGAAAATCAAAAAAAGTTGCACATAAAGCAATTAAGCGATATGTGCAACTTAAACAATGTCTTTTTCTTTGTGTGCCTTCGTGAAAACCCTTTGTGTTCTTCGTGGTAAATCAATTATTAACCACAAAGGCGCACAAAGGAAAGTCACAAAGGAACACAAAGTGATTCCTCAAATTCATCATTACTTAATAATCAATTTTTGATTAAAGTTCTTAGTTCCATTGTTAATGTTTAAGATATACATTCCTTTAGTAAGATAATCAGTTGCAATGGTTACATTATTAACCTCAGAAACTGTATTTCTATAAACAACTTTACCGGTCAAATCAGTTAAAGTAATGTTTGTTTTATCATTTTCAGATGCATTAGCCAAATTTATAGTGATGTAATCGGTTGCAGGGTTTGGATATACTGATACCGAATAATCAACTGAGTTCTGATTAGCAATGGTATTTGCACTTTTTGAACCTGTGCCAACACTTACTTTAATAATTGTGATTTCCCCTGATTTTGAAGCCACTTTTATAGCATAAAGCTTATCGGTGCTACAGGTAATGTTCATATACGATGTTGTTGTAGCTGCACCACCGGAATTTGCCAAATTAAATGTGCCAATTACAGCGCCTGCGTATTCAACTACCATAGTAGCGGTGGCAGTTGTGCTATATTCAATTTGTACATTATACGTACCAGCCGAACTAACCCTAAAACAATAACCGGCATTGTAAGAGGAAACATTACTGGTAATTTTAAAAGAGCCGGTTCCGGGAGTTTGTCCCCATGAGCTTTCAATATTAAAATCTTTACCATCTCTGCTAAATGGGGCAACAGTACCTAAAGTAATAGCATCGGGGGTTGCAGCTTTAATATCGAGCATTGATTTGTATCGCGGATAGGTAAGGTTTCCTATATCGCCCCGCATCATGCCAAAAGGATAAGAAGAATTGGGATAGCTGATTAATTCGAAATATGAACATAATTCACCATCAACCTGGTTGAACACTTTGTGCATATCGTTTTGTTTTGCCTGCATTCTTGCATCGCCCTGAGCTACGTCAATAACAAGTTCATCAGAGTTGGTATAATTGGGATGTGGTCCACCTTCGTAAGCCAAATACGATAAACCATACGTTTTTGCTAATGAAGCATCATCTTTTGCGCCACTATATAAATCTGATACTGGGTTTCTATCCCAATAGTTATCAATAGTTAAGCCGACAGTATTATTTGGGTAAAAATAGGTAGTACCACCATAACCGTATAAATAATAGTTTACAGCATGTGGGTCGGAATAGTTTGACCTCGAATCCATTTTATTATAATATCTGTCTATAAAAGTAACAACCTTGTTATTGACATCAATGTATCCTTTTTGTCCGCCTATGTATGGACGGATACGTGTCATCATTGCATCGTTGCCAAATACAGTCCTGAATATTTTACTGATTTCGACAATACGTTGCGCTGCGTAACGAAATCCAAGAACATTTACATCAGTATTTCCGTCAAAAGTACATACAGATGAAGCTGCACCTTGCTCTTTCACGTAAGCCCATTGTGTGGTGTAGCCGCCAGTGTTCCATATTTCGTTGCCATATTCAACATAAATTTTGAGGGTAGAATTGAGCGCAGCACAGTTAGAGTTGCCATCACGGAATAATTTAGCCAATTGGGTATAGTAATCGTCGGTTGCTTTTACAGGTACACAAATCCATACATCGGTATTGGTTTCGTTTGCACATTTAATAACAGATTCCCATGACGGACCTTTACTGCCCCAAGTGTATGTGTTTTTAGGTTTTTGCCTTGCATAGGTCCACGGTGTAACGTCTGACCAATTTACATCTCCATTGGGATAGTCAATATTCATCCAATGCATATAACGTAAAACTTCAAAAGGTTCAACTGCCTTTTTAAACTGGTCGGTAAACACTTTATCGGTGCTGTATGATGAAGTGCTGCCGGGTGTTAAAGGACGCATTAGTTTTACATCTTTAACCCCTCCGCTTGTATTTGTGAATTTTAATGCTAATGCACTATTATCGGTTGCCGATATAACAACATCGTAAGTAACCGTGGTGCCACTATATGCCCTGTTTTGTACAGTTGCGTTGCCATAGGAACTACTTCCGGTTACGGTTACACCCGATGGGTTGCCACTGCATGTAAATGACAACTTGTAAGTGCCATTATTGTTGTTCGATTTCAAACCATGATATAATAAGCAAAAGGCATCTTCAGTAGGCCAGCCGTTTGCATCTAATGAAGCATCATAATCAAGCTCATCACTTGATGTTTTTGACCATCCTCTGTGCGAACGGAAAACATCTGCCCAAACCTTATCGGCTAGATAATCAGTACCGGCTCCGCCCCAACCGGTAACGTTTACACCAATATGGTTTTTGCGTGCAGTAGTGGTGCATGCCGAAGTTGTAACACTTAAAGCCGAACTTGCAGCAGAAACAAGACCGGCAGCATCTTTTGCTTTAACGGTCATGCTGTAAGCGGTGTTACAGGTTAAACCTGTTATGCTTAACGAGGTAGAAGAGGTAGTGCCTTTAGAGGTTGTACCTGCAAATACTTCATAGCTGGATACACCTACATTATCGGTGCTTGCAGTCCACGAAAGGGTAAACGAAGTTTGGGCTACCGAAGCCGAAGCCAAAGCTGTTGGGGCAGAAGGGGCTTGGGTGTCGGTGGAAGTGCCAACTGTAAAAGTTACATTGGTTGCATCAAGTGTCGTACCATCACTAAAAGTTGCTCTTGCCCTAATAACATGACTTCCTGTGGAAACGTTTGCAACCCAATTTAGAGAATACGGAGAAGCAGAAACCTCGCCAATCCATGACCAACTGTCTAAATAATAAATTACTTTAGTAACAGTTCCCGTTAAACTCACAGTAATAGGCAAAGTAGAATTTGGTGCAACTACTTGGTCAGAAGTTGGTGAAGTTATTGTGATTGATTTAGCTGTTGCTGATGCTGTTGTAGAAATGTTACTTGCTCCAATAACCGTAACCGACGATATCCCAGGGCCTGTCCAACCAATAGCCAAATTGTCGCCACCTGTTCCCTCTTTCATTAAAGCTTCGAAGTAATAATATTGCCCGGCAGTAAGACTTATGGCTGCCGACTTTTGCGAGGTGTATTTTGTCCATTCAAGCGATTTTGTCCAACCACTTACAGAAGCAATTTTAGTTTTGTTTGCTACCTGGTCGTTGGTGCTTAGCCATAGTTCGCCATAATCATCGCTAGAAATGTACAAATTGTAAGTACCTGTAGTAGTAGGTAAAATATACCCTTTGATACGTTGCCCATAATTGTCGGCATTATTTACAGGTGCCTGAATAGAGGTAAGTGTACCCGTGCTATTGGGTGTTTTTGTTAGAGGTATTTTGTCAATGGTGGTACCCGAAATACCTGTCCATACTTCGCGGGTAACTTTCCCGTCTTGCCCAAAGGCAAAGTTTACTATGAAAAATAGTAAACCAATTAATAACAATTGTAAAAGTCTTTCAGGAAAAAATCTTTTCCAGAACTTGTTTAAATTTGTCATTTCAGTAAAAAATTTAGTTAGTAGTAATACATATATAACAGGTCAGAATCTTGATTTTTGTATTTTTAGTTTATCTTTTCAATTGAATAAACTTTAATGGTGGATATACAAAAAGATTCTATACTTGAAGTAAAATTACTACGCTAGGCTTTTTTTACTTTTCAATATTTTGCCATTCTTTTCCTATGGTTGATTTATTTATTTAAATAACAGAATATCTAAATAATATAAATTTTTAACTATTTTGTCATTTCTTTCCCATTTAAAAAATGCGAATTGTGAAAATTGAGGATTGTGAAAATAGATTTATTGATAAATAGTTAATATACAGTTGATTAATAATTTATAAATAAACAAATAGACCAAATAAATTTGGTCTATTACTTATTCAAGTATTTAATCATTAACATTTTTCACAATATAATAACTTCTTTGCTGATGCAATGATAACAACCTTTATTGTTTGAAATTTTTCATTTGTGGAATATTTTAGCAATTGTGCTTTTGCCTCATCATATTTATTTTTTATGGCTTTTTCTTCTTTTTCCTTTGTGGACATATCCTCTGCTTTAATAAATTTCAATTCAATCAAATACTCGTATTTAACATATTCTAAAAATCTTCTATCTGGCTCAAGCACAATATCTGAGTATCCTTTGTTTTTTTCTTTCTCGCTGATTACTTCATAAAGATTGGTCAAATTTAAATAGGCAAGAAGGAACGTTTTTAATCCCTCTTCATGGTAAACGAAGTCTCTTATGGATACCGCTTCATAAAATTTATCTAAAATATATTGAAAAACTGGTTTCCATTCGCCAGATAAAGCTAATGAATCGAATGCATTTTTAATAAAATCAATATTAATTTTTAAACCATAACCGTCGATGTATGCTTTTTGTATATACTCCCACAATAAAACCCTGATGAACTTATTGGGTACGGAAAAAATAATATTATCATTAGGCAAAACAGTTTTTATTGTGATAAATCCAAGATAATACAACAAGGATCTAAATTTTTCCGCCTCAACTAATTCATTTAAAGCGAAACTATCAACCAATTCACCTTTTGATTCATCGTTTTCTACAATTCCTTTTAAGATATTAAAATTACCATTTAATTTTTTTTCTTCTAAAATCAGAAAACGCATTTTACCATAGTCTGTTCTTAAATTTTTATCAATTAGATTAGAAGGGCGTTCACTTTCTTTAATATACTTATTTATATAGTATAATACGGATACTGTATTGTAAATTTTGCTTATTTTCTTACTAAATGAATAACCATTGTACCATTGATCGAAATCGTTTATTATTACATCCTGAGAATCCTTAAAAATATTGAAAGATTGGTAGTATTCAAGTATTTGTTTTACTTCAGAAAGTGTTAACCCTACCATTGATGAAATATTTGTGTCAAGTGAAATATTATCACCAATATTAAAACCACTTGTTACATCAGCCATAACTAATGGAGAAACTCCGGTAATAAATAAACGGTCAATTTCTCTGTTGTCTGTTAATCCTTTGATAATTGCAAAGAAACTTCGTAGAAAACCTCCTGCATGTGTAGCACCATAATAGATTTCTTGTCCTTGTTCAATAAGAATGTTATTTCCAAAATTATCGTATTCATCAATAATTAAATAAAAGCGGACATTTTTCTTTTTCATTTCGTTGTGAAATAAAAGTAACATATCTCCGGCATCTTCTTGTTTCTTTATTTCTTTTAATAATTCTAAATCAAGATTATATTGTTCTCCATATTTTACAATGAAAGCATCTAATTCGCTCCATACATTGAGACAGAAACTTTTTTTAAGCTGTTCTATAGTTCCTTGCGATCTGATCATAGAAAAGTTAAATCGTAAAACAGGATACGAATTTTTAAGTGGGGTCGGATTTTTGCCAATATAAGTATCGCCAAAAAGGACATCAAATTTATCTTTAGCGTTTATATCGTAATAATGCTCAAGAATAGAAACAAACAAACTTTTTCCAAATCTTCGGGGACGGAGAAAGAATAAATACGGAGCCCCAAGTTCTTCTATGAGTTCAATATATTTAGTTTTATCAACAAAATAATAATTTTCAGTCTTAATTTTGTCGTAACTACTTATGCCATAAGGTATTTTTTTCATTTATCGCTCCAAATTAATGCACAAAAGTATCAAAATAAATGCATTCAAACAATAAAAAACTAAACTTTATTGTGATTCATTTTTTGTGAACTGAGTAGGAGAAATTCCAAACTGATCCAGAAAACATCGAGAAAAATAACTTTGTGAACTAAATCCAGTCATATACGATATTTCTGTTATAGTGCGATCTGAGTTTTTTAATAAAGAAGCAGCAATCTTAAGCCTTATGATGCGCACATAAATATTAAATGATTCTCCAGTAAGAACTTGTAATTTCTTATACATTTTTGATCTACTGATCCCCATCAATTCACAACACTTGAACACATCAAAATTAGCATTAGATAAATTTTCTTCTATTATTTTATTAAGTTTCTCAAGGAAATCCAAATCATGCTTATTGTTAGACAACACAGTATGGTCAGAAAACAAATCATTGCTAAACTTCTTTTTTAAGTCTTGTCGGATTTTAATTAAATTTTTGATTCGTGCGAATAAAAGATTTTGACTAAATGGTTTAGTTAGGTAATCATCGGCACCTTCTGAATATCCCTTTATTTTGCTTTCTTCAGATTGCTGGGCTGTTAATAAAATGATTGGAATATGAGAAATATCAGGATTTTCGCGAATCTGATTGCAAAGATCCCAACCATCCATCTCAGGCATATTGATATCGGAAATAATTAAATCTGGACAAAACTGAATAGCTTTTTCCAAACCTTCCTTGCCATTTACCGATTCGATTACATTATAAAAATCACTCAAACAAGCAGATACATAAGACCTTAATTCATAACTATCTTCAACATATAAAATTGTAATAGAATTGTTTTCAAATTGCTCATTTTTAAAACTTTTAGGTGATTTAGAATTTAAAGGTTTCAGTATTTTTACGAATTCAGCGATTGTTTTGACTCTGGCAATAATTTCAGTTTTTTCAATCGGTTTGCGAATATAATCGATTGCTCCCACATCAAAGGCAGTTTGAATATCAGAATTACCTGAACGTGATGTAACCATAACAACAGGAATAGCTTTGGTATTTTCGTTAATTTTCAAGTTTTTTATCAATTCAGTACCCGATATATCAGGCATTTCCCAGTCCATCAAAATTATATCAGGTAGAATCGTTTCAGCGATATCCACCGTTTTGATCAGTGCTATCACTTCAATGAAATAAAAATCTATTTTAGAATCACATAAAAAATCACGGTAAACTTTAAGGCTAAACGGATCATCGTCAACCGCCATGATCTTGAGAAAATTAGAACTGTGCCATTTCTCATCTGGAAAGGTTTCATCAATTTTTAACTCCGTAATTTCTTTATTTGTGCAAATAAAACACTTGATTAAATTAGAATCATCCTGATCTTTTTCATCCGGAATCATTTCATTGGTTTCTTCTCCCACCATTATTAAATCAGAAGGTTTGAGATGCAAGCATGGCAAGGTTAAAAAGAATGTTGTACCCATTCCTACTTCTGAAGTAAGCCAAATATTACCAGCGTGCGCTTCGATAACCATTTTACAGAAAGTCATTCCCAATCCGGTAGATCGCACTCCACCAGATTTCTTTGCTTCAACCTGACCAAATTTTTCGAATACAAGATGTTGTTTATCTTCGGGAATACCTTGACCAGTGTCATTAACAGAAATCAGGCACAAAGGAAGTTTTCCGTTGAAGTTTTCTTTGGCTCTTTGTTGAATCATTGAGTTAGAAATATATTCATCCTGTTCATGAAAAGCAGCTTCAAATTTTATTGTTATTTCGCCATCATTTGGAGTGTATTTAATTGCATTGGTCAACATATTCACAAATACCCTTACCATGATTTCCTGATCAGTAACCACAACTATTTTTGGTGAAATAAGTAATTTTAATTTTTGCTTTTTTTGTTTAATCAGTAAGGATACTTGCTTACTCGCTTCATCCGTGATCTGTAGCAATGGTGTTTCACTCAAATTGAGTTTTACTTCTGTATTTTCAAATTTCTGAACATCAAGAATATTTAAAACAAGATTAAGCATTTGGTTTCCAGCGGTATTAACCATCTGCATCAGTTCATCATCCTGATTCATCGATGAAAGGCCAATAATTGCATTTAAAGGATTTTTTAAGTCATGTACAATCATACCTGTCATGGCTTCTTTGAAATTGTCCAATTCCAAGAGTTTTTCCTTTTGTGCGTTAACCGTTTTGTATGCATCTGCATTGTCCAATGAGATCGTAATATATGAAGCAAGCGATTGTAAATGAATTAAATCCATATTTGTGTAAGCATCTTTTTTAAAGCTGTTTACAACAATAATTCCAAGCCTGCGTTCCTTGGTCGAAAGAGGCAGATGAATGATGGAAAGCGGTTGTTTATTTGTGGAAACATTTGGAAGATTTGGAATAAAATTTGAATACTCATTAAATAAATCATTGACAAAAACGATCTGTTGATTATTAAAACACCAAGCCGTTAGACTATTTTCTGAATTTAAACTCTTTACAAAATTGTTAATTTTATTTCCTTCTTCAATAAATCCAATATATTCAATTTCATTTTTTTCGGAATTATAAAGTCCTATTCCAAAGGCATCTGTAGCCATTATTGAACAAATATAGCCATAAACAATCTCATTGATGGAATCCAGATCGAAGGTTGCTGTAACCCTTTGACCAAACTCACTAATAATCTGTGAAGTTTTAAATGATTTCTCTATCTCCTCTTTTTGTTTGTTAACCTTATCATTCTTGAGATTTAGTTCTTCGTTTGATTCTATAAGTGCGTCTGATTGTGCGATTAGCTCTTCATTTGTGGCTTCTAATTCCTCTGCTTGTTGCTGTAACTCTTCTTTTTGCTGCATAACTTCCAGTGTGCGTTCAGAAACTTTTCGCTCTAGTTCTTTATTTTTCTTTTTTATTTCATAAGTTTTATACTTGAAATACATAATTATGGAACCCAATATGAATAAGGATATAAAAATTCTAAACCACCATGTTCGCCACCAGGGTGGCAGAATAATAATTCTCAAAGACTTTGTATTGTTGCACCATATTCCATCTGAATTTGTTGATTTTACTTTCAATAGGTAGCTTCCCTCGGGTAAATTTGTATATGTTAAAATTCGGTTGTTTGCATCAACTTCTATCCATTCTTTATTTATTCCTTCGAGTATATATTTGTAAAGGATAGTGTTGGGTGCAGTAAAATCAAGAGCGGCGAATTCAAGAGAAAATACATTCTGACGATAATTAAGAGTGATCGTATCACAATAACTTATACTTTTTTCAATAAAATTATCATTTGAAGATGAATCTTTAGAAACCTGGATTTCTTTCTGAAAAACCTTGAAAGATGTAAAGACAATTCGGGGTGTAAACTCCGAAACCGAAATCGAATCCGGATAAAAATGATTTAAACCATTACTGCCACCAAAATAAATTTTTCCGCTTTTCCCTCGATGATGAACTCCTGGTAGAAATTGTTTTCCCTGAAGACCATCGTGGGTGGTAAAAATTAATGATTCATTTGTTTCAGGATTATAGCGGATTACTCCTTGACCAGAACTTATCCAGAGATTACCCGCACTATCATCATAAACAGCAAAAATATCGTTTGAAGGAAAACCTGTAGATGTATTGTGATGAATAAATTTATTCTCACTTTCTATATATTCCTCAAGGCCACCTTTTTCTGTTGAAATCCAGATTCTTTTTTTCCTGTCCTGAAATGTTTGCTTAATAATGTTGGAATTAATTGAGTTGGAATTTAAGGAATCATGTATAAAGCGGGTAAAAAACTTTCGTTCTTTATCCAAATAATTAAGCCCCATAGAAGTGGAAATCCAAAGTCTGTTTTTATCATCTTCCATGATGTGCCAAATCGTATTGTTTGAAATAGATTTCGGATTATTAACATCATTTTTATAATGCTTAAAATATCCCTTATCTGTTTTATTACCAGAAATATAACATTCTAAACCACCATTTCCCAAAGCACCCAACCATATTTTACCCTGACTGTCTTTAAAAATATCGAAATACATCCAATAAGAAATCCCGATAGTATCGTTATCCTTTGGGCGAAATTCTTCTATAAGACTTAGTTTTCCAGAATTATAGTCATATTTCCATCTACTTACAGGTACAGACGCAACCCAGAACTCATCGTCTGAAACCTGTTCTATATCGGTAATTAGTTTGAACGAAGCATATTCTTTACCTGACGAAATTAGAAAGCGATCAACTTTTCCCGATTTTTCATTGAGTATATTCAAACCACTATTTTGAACCCCAACCCATAGATTTTTGCGATTATCCTCGTGAATTCCCCATACAGAATTGCCGGAAAAGCTATTATTGTCAAGTGGAAGGTTTTTATATATGGAAAATTTCGCTTTTTTTGTATCAAATTTGAGTATTCCTAACGCAGGCAAAACCTGCCAGTTTACTCCAGATTTATCTGTAAAAATTGTTAAGTTTTTCAAAATATTCAAAAACGGAGGCGGTGAGTTTGGATTTGTTGGATCGTGTCTATAAAAATCCAACTTGTTGTTCGTTGGATTTAATTTCATGATCACACTATTCGAATAATACATCCATAAATTATTATCTACAGATTTGCTTAAAATGGCAACATTGCTTTTAATGTTAAGATAGTTTGTCGAATTGAAATCTTTTTTAATAATTTGTTTCGAAGTTTGGTTGTATTTAAAAATACCATGGTTTTCTGTCGAAACCCATATATTATTATCGTAATCATTCGCAATACTAAGTACAAAAAAATCTTTATCATCTTTGGGGGATGCTCCATTGAATAGGTCAATATATTCTAAATTCTCTATATTCGATTTTCCTTGTTGAAGCTTAAAAAGACCATTGTTTGAAAAGAAAAGATTTCCGGTTTTATCTTCAAAAACTTCGGTAGGACGGTTCGGTACTTTAAATTCCGTTTTGAAGCTTTTATCGTAAATACTAACTGAAAGCTTATTATTTTCTATGTTAAACTTATAAAAAGCTGTTTTATCGTGGGAGAACCAAACATTATTTTTTTTGTCTAATATTTGAAAATTAAAATCAGGATTAACATTGATTTTATTTAGCATATCCGCATTGTATTCGATTACAAAATCATTGGTTACTAAATCATAGACAAAAAGCGCTCTGTTTGCAATAATCCATAATTTTTTGTTTCTGTCGGCAATAATTCGTCTAAAACCGTGATCCTTAATTTTTGTTCTTTTGATGGTAAAACTCTCGGTAATTGGATCAAAAATAAACAAATTATCTTCCGAAACAACCCAAATATTTCCTTTGATGTCAATATAAAAATCTTTAGCGTCCTGGTCTGTAAAACCGTTGGATTTATCATATAGTTTAAATTTTAGACCATCATAGCGGATCATTCCGCCATAGGTGCCAATCCAAATGTAACCTAAACTGTCTTGGTTTACTGCTTGAGCATGATTGGTCGGCAATCCATCTTCTACAGACAAAACTCGAAATTTTACGTTTTGGTATTGAAGCAAATTTTGAGCTTTGCAATCAAAAATGAATAAACTTATTAATAACAGTATGAGATTGACTCCAAATTTAGGGGGTATGAATAGAATGTTCATAAGCTGCAAATAATTTTTTCTCTCAATAATCGATATATCGCCTATTATGCAAATTTAGGATTGAAAATTTGTAAAACATAGGTCAAATTTATTCCAAATATATATTCTTTTATTCTATTTTCATAACTTAGGCAGGAATATTTTATTTAAGGGAAAATTAAAAAGCTGCTAAATTTCTTTAACAGCTTTTGCTGGTTGTTGAAAACTCTGGATTAACAATCTGAAAATACCTGATTTTTGTTTGTCTAAACCATTTTTACTAATTTATTTTGTGGAATTTTTTGAATTCAGGATCATTCTGATTATCATTAGCATCCGGCTTGAATCTAAGTTTTTTGTTGCCCTATGTACAATAACCAATTGTTTTGAAGGAATAACCAAAATGATTTGAGACCAATGTCCCTGAGCTGAAAAAGCATCTGGACTAACACCCGAAAAATCTACCATATAGCCACCATCATTAACCCACCACATGTAACCATAACTTCCCCCACCATAATCATTAGAGACTGAAATTTTTTTTGAAGTTATTTCCCTTATCCAATTTGGAGGCAATATCTGGGTTCCATTCCATTTGCCTGAATTTAATACCATTAATCCCACTCTGGCCAGATCTCTGGCAGTCATGTCGAAATGATATGCTGGGTGAATAGAAACGTCACTAAAATCGTACCTTCCATCAACTTCCCAATTAAAATCCTGCATTCCTATTCTTTGCGAAATGCTATCGCTAAAAACTTTAAATATCTTGCTTTGCGTTTGATTTTCGAAAATGGTTCCCAGTGCATTAAAATCCCAGTTATTGTAATAGAATTTTTCTCCGGGTAACGCTGAATTTCTTTCAGGCAAATCATTGCCATCACTTGCTGCAGCCTCATGATAAACGCCAGATGTAGATGATAGTAAATTATTTACGCTTGCTCTTTTTTCCTGATCATTTAAAGGTGGATTTTTATCATCAATGTTGTAATCGGCTAAGGTAGCATCTAATATAATTTGATTACCAATAAAGTAACCAAAAATCATACTCAGAAAGCTTTTCCTGATAGAGGCGACATAAAATTTTTTATCACATCTGCCCCATGAATAAATAAGCCGGCCATTTTCAATTACCATAGCACATTCTGAACCTGAAGCTTTCGCAAATTCTTCAGTTGATTCAAGCATTTCATTTGACCAATGATAAATTTCGGGATCAGTAACTTTTATCCAATTGTCTGAAGGAAACTCTGGTATATTGGCTTCTTCCTTGAATTTTGTGTCCTTTTCACAGAAACTGAAAAAAAGTAATATGAGCAAAAACATACTTGAAAACTTATAATTCATTTTTCTTTTCATTTTTAAAATTATAGATTAATTGTAATTTTAGACTATATGCATTTATCTGTAACCAGCTTGCCCATACATCAGCTTTCATTGCAAGATTTATTTTATTAAATTTTATAACAGGGACTTGAAGACCCAAATTCAAACAATAGAATGTAAATTTTTCATAGCTTGTAAAACTCGACATGGAATATTTGGAATTAATATTAACATCTTTTGTTCCAAATATCTGTTTTTGGCTTAAAATAGTAAAACCAGCATTAATATTCAAATTCTCATTTAGTTTATAAGGTATATATGTTATATCGGTTGTGATTGCGGTAGTTTTCGAAAAATCAAAGTAGGAATTGTCTTCTTTTTTGCCTGAACCCATTTCGATATGAATCAAAGCTCCAAAATGCTTTGAGAATTTGTAGTTTAATCCATAATTGTTTGTGAAACCAAAAATTCTGCCAGTTGGGTAATGAATAGCACCTACACCTGAGGTAACTGAAAAATGCGATAAACTTTCCTGCGAAAATATATTCAAATTTAAGAATATAGGGACGATAAATACAATAGTTTTCATTTTTTTGCTTGAGTTTTAGATCCTGAAATACACGGCTACAAATCGCAAAAGTAAAATAATTAATTCAATTACTTAATATCTATGAATCATTTATTAATTTACTTAATTAAAGATAGTGTTTTTTTTATTATAAATTAAAATTTTATTTATAAAAGCATATATTTTAATTATCTGATCATCATTTTATTAGATTATAACTTACAACCTTTAATTCTTAATTACACGGAAAGTTGCGTTTTCATTGTCAGCAAGAATTGTAATCGAATATAATCCCGAAGATCCATTGATATATGAGTTTAGAAGTTGTGCATCTTTATATTTCATTAGCGATATCAATCGACCATTGTTTTCGTTGATTAAAACAATTATTTCATGAAAAACAAAACCTAAGTCAATGCTTAACTCTCCAAGTGTTGGGTTCGGATAAACACAAATACTATTATCAAAATTATTATCAATAACTTTTGTGATTATAATATCATAACATGATGATGTATCAATACAACCATTCTGGGAAATTATTACTGCAAAGCTTCCATTATAAGGCGGACTTAAACTTTGATTTGTTTGTCCAGATAAAGGAGCTGAATTATTACAATCAATCCATTGATAATCTGTTTGAAATGCATTGGAGGTAAGTATATTGGAAATTAGATTTACTGAAATATCTAAATTGGTTATTGTCAGGTTTATTGTTATGGTGCTATCACAACCTTTCGAGTTCGGTATAACGGCAGTTTTAATTCCAGAGGTGGTATAAACAACGCCATCTGGAGCCGTATAGCTGCCACAGGCTGACCTTGTTATTGTACTTGATGTACTATTTTTGATCGTTAGGTTTATGGTTATGGTGCTATCACAGCCTTTCGAGTTCGGTATAACGACAGTTTTAATTCCAGAAGTGGTATAAACAACGCCATCTGGAGCAGTATAGCTGCCACAGGCTGACTTTGTTATTGTACTGGATGTACTATTTTTGATCGTTAGGTTTATTGTTATGGTGCTATCACAACCTTTCGAGTTCGGTATAACTGCAGTTTTGATTCCTGATGTGGTATAAACAACGCCATCTGGAGCCGTATAGCTACCACAGGCTGACTTTGTTATTGTACTGGATGTACTATTTTTGATCGTTAGGTTTATTGTTATAGTGCTATCACAACCTTTCGAGTTTGGTATAATAGCAGTTTTAATTCCAGATGTGGTATAAACAACGCCATCTGGAGCCGTATAGCTGCCACAGGCTGACCTTGTTATTGTACTTGATGTACTATTTTTGATCGTTAGGTTTATTGTTATGGTGCTATCACAACCTTTCGAGTTCGGTATAACTGCAGTTTTAATTCCTGATGTGGTGTAAACAGCACCATCTGGAGCCGTATAGCTGCCACAGACTGACTTTGTTATTGTACTGGATGAAATAATTTTATTAAAATTAAAATTATCAAAAAAAGCAACTGAATTTCCATAAGGTTTATACTTATCTATTGAACCAATTGCATTATAACTGGCAAATACAATGTGGCCACTATCAGCATCAATATTATTGGGAATAGCCAAGGTGAAATATTTCCATGTTGTTTGTGCTTCCGTTGTATTAAAATCAAGGAATGCAACAGGTGTTCCTAAATTAAACAATGTCAACCTGATATGAAGAGTATCTCCATTGATAGGATAAAATTTATAATAGCCTGACATATAATCAGGAGTACATCTAAGCGGAAAAGCAGGATGCGGCGAACCAAACGGTGCACTTATTACGCCTCCAGCGCCTACATAGTTTGGCAACAGAGAAATATTATTTTCTACTCGCAAAGAATAGGATCCAAGTCCTTCAGGATAATGATCTGTTGATTTAGTTGCAGGATAAAATGTTCCTGTTGAGGTAAAATTTGTAGTTGCCCAATCATTAGGTTCTTCGTATGCTCCAAAGCTATTCCAGTTTTCAAAACTATTATTAGGTATTTGACCAATTGTTTTGATTATTAATACTATAAATAATAAAGTAGTCGTTGAAAATTTTCTCATATATATATTTTAAATTTTTATACTCAATTTTACTAATTACTAAAAAGTGATATATGTTGTGAATCAATTAATCTTATCACAAACATATATCACTTTAATTTATTATTAAATAGACAATTATCTTTGAATCATGAGTTTCTTCAGATTTGATTTTCCTGCATTATTTGAAATATTCAGGAAATACATACCTGTACTAAAATTTGAAGTATTTATAAAAAATTGGTTTTGATTTTGGTCATCAAAGTTTTCTAAGTAAAATACTTCTTTCCCTAATGAATTTAAAATACTTATTTTGTAAATTCCCTTGGATTCTGACCTATTAATTATTTGTACAAAATCGCTTGCAGGATTTGGGTAAACAATGAAAATGTCGTTCATTTCAGATTCCATCATTTGTGAGTTTTTTGCTCCACCTAAGGAAATATAATCAATATTTACACCACCATTATCACCACTGTCATACTGGTATTTGATTGTATTAGATCCTGTGTTTAATGTAATAATATCAACCTTATCAGCCCAAGTATCCCAATTTGCAGTCGGTGCAAATGTTACCTGACGTATTTTAGTACCATTGACATACAAACTTAATTTTTGATTTCCCGCACATGAATACCTACAAGATATGTCCTGACTTCCAGCATTCGAAGCGGTTACATTAAATTGAAGGTAATTGCCAACTGTATTTACATAAGCCCAAAAACCTGTTCCAGAGTATCCTATATGATCTGTTGCAATACCACCGCCGCTTCTTGTGGCATTTTCTGCTTCATATTTATTTATAGTGCTGCAAACAGATGTTTGAGTTTGTAATATGGAACTTGCTGCTGAAGAGTTACCTGCGGCATCTTTTGCTTTTACTGATAAATTGTAGGAAGTATTACAATTTAGTGAACTTAAATTTATTGAAATAGATGTAGTTGTTCCCAGAACACTTGTTCCATTTAATACATCATAAGAAGTAACTCCAATGTTGTCAGTAGAAGCATTCCAACTCAATGTTAATGAAGTAGATGTGATATTGGAAACGATTAAACCATTGGGAATGGAAGGTGACTCATTATCAGCTATTGAACTTGTTCCATACACTTCAAACTCCCATAAGGAATATCCCCAGGTAGTTGCACGTGTACTTCCATACATACGAATGTAACGTCCAGTTCCTGAAACAGATAAATCATCGGT
>Ga0316608_1000398_pt1 | contig 21404 bp, 11 predicted proteins | sample MIS2016152B_MG_FD_207673 | JGI IMG/M metagenome (GOLD analysis project Ga0316608, IMG submission 207673) | Microbial mat bacterial communities from Middle Island sinkhole, Lake Huron, Michigan, United States - MIS.2016.152B | ecosystem: Environmental > Aquatic > Freshwater > Lake > Sediment...
ACATATTGCTACTTGAACGATTTTTTGACGTGTTCGCTATTGATCCGAACTCAATAAAAAATCCCGATATTATCAAAGAACTTATTAATTACGGCAGAATTGCCGCTTAAAATTTAACGAAGTATTGTAAGACTTATTGGTCTTAATATTAGTCGTTTTGCTTCTAATATCATTTTACAACTGTTTGTACGGATTCATATTAAAATAGCACACAACAGTTATGTTTGCGAATAGACTTTGCTAAACATCAGATTTTTAAACACAGCTTCGAGAGTTTTGAAAGTAGAAAAGAGATTATTTACTTGTGAGGGTTTCTGCTTCAATTTCATCTTTTACATTTTTGCGCGAAAAGATCGAACGGCTAATTCTGCTGACAGCAAATAATACAATGTATCCCACAATAGCAGAAGAAACCAACTGAATTATCTCCATAGATTCCTTGCTAACGACTTCTTTATTGGATGCAAGTCCCCACAGATTTTTCATACTGCGTACTGCAAAATACTGTGAAACTATTTTTGAGGCAATCAACCCGGAAATCCAACCAAAAGCAGTCGTAAGAGCTTCCTGCATAAAGGTCATTGAATACTTTTTAATTTTACTCATTGCAAATAAATTATTGATTTTGTGATGTATAAAATAGAAGAAACATTGTATTTCAGGAAAGCAATTTAAATTTAGTTTGGCAGATTTCAAAAAAAAAGTAAAAAATTCCATTCACAAAAAAATTGCTGAATGGAATAATCTGTCTTACTCCAAAAATCTATCACAAATTTCATCCTCACGAATAAATTGAATCAGTTTTTCCACATTTCCCTTTTCCGACAAAATTGTATAAAAATTTTCCTTTATAGAGGGGGCCATCTTTACAGCATCTTCAACCAATTTTCGTTGAAATTTGTTTGCGCTCAGAAATTCAAAAAATCCGCTACTTTGTAAAGCCAGCTTAACAATTTCATGGGTCTCGTTTTGAAGATAACTTACCAGATATGTTGCCATACCAACCTGAAGACCATGAAGATAGGGCTTGTCAGATAGTCTATCCATTGCATGCGAAATTAAGTGCTCACTGCCCGAAGCGGGGCGGCTTGATTGAGCAACTTCCATTGCTATGCCGCTAATCAAAAGAGAGTTTGCAATAGCTCTTAGAAATTCCTGGTTTTTTATGTTTTTATCCGGAAAGTAAAGAACCACGTCAGTGGCATTTCGACTTATCGTTACGGCAAAGTCATCAACATATTCATTGGTTTTGTGAAAGGCAAGTTTCCAATCGTAAATAGCAGTATATTTGCAAAATAGATCGCCAATGCCCGAATATATCATGGCGACCGGGGATTGTAAAATAATATCCGTATCAATGATGACACCAAAAGGCAAATTGGTTTTGAAGCTTCTACGTTTTCCTTCTACTGTCAATGAGGCCATAGGAGATGCAAATCCATCGTTCGAAATTGTAGTAGGTATGGAAAAAAAAGGCAGGTGATTAATAAAAGACAGGTACTTTGCAAAATCAATGGCTTTTCCACCGCCAATAGCCACAATCGCTTTTGCCTGACCCTGAATTTTCAAACTCGTAGCAAAGGATTGTTCCGCTTCGTTGTTAGAAATGGTCTGATCAAATACGACTTTAATTTCGGATGAATCTAAAGATATTTGAACTTTTGGCCAAATCAATTCTCTTAGATTTTCACCCCAAAAAATGGCGATGGAATCAAATCCATTGCTTCTTAAATACTTACCTATTTTGTTTATTGCGTTGGGTTTTACCCTTACAACACTGGGAACGTTTATGTTCATTATTATTTTAGGTTTTTTAATTGACAAGACGTCAATAATTTTCGTTCGTTTTTATTAACTTCTTAAAGTAGAATTACAAAGCAATGGAAAATTTCTTTAGCTCGTCTTTTCGTTTAATTTCTACTTCAATGGTAACGCCTTTGTCTAATTTCTCTAGTATTTGCATATACGTATAGATATTTTCAACATTTTGTCCATCAATTTTTACGATAATGTCATTTTTCAAAATTCCTGATTTTTCTGCCAATCCTCCCGCTTTAACATCCCGAACCAACAACCCCTCGGTAGCATCTGATGACAAATCGGGCATAATGCCCAAAGTCACTTTCAGCTTTTTCCTCTCTCTGTCATTTCCCGCGCCTGAATAGCGGGTAAATTTATAAACAGTATCCATTTCGGCCAGTTTGAGTAGCATATCAGCAGCCATGTTGCAAACTTTCATTTCACCTTCGGCATTGATTATGTTCAATTCATCAGCTCCTGTGTGGTAATATGGGTGCAAACCTGTATGAAAAAAGATAACAGGAATGTTTTTTGTATAAAAAGACTGGTGATCGCTTCCTCCCATCGGTGAATTATTAATAGAAATTTTAAAACGATGCTTTTTGTTTAGTTCATCGATAAATTCATGTGATTCTGCGAAAGAACCAGCTCCAATCAATTCTAAACTGTTTTCTCTCAAATAGCCGATCATATCCAAATTGATCATAAATTTTATTTTTTCTAAATCCACCAACGGATGATCTACAAAATAAAAAGATCCAATCAAACCCATTTCTTCGGCATCAAAGGCCATAAATAAAATACTTCGTTTGGGCTTTTCTTTCATGTTGCAAATATATTCAGCAATTTCCATCAACCCGGCTGTTCCAGAGGCATTATCATCTGCGCCATTGCAGATATCTATGATTGCTTTTTCTGTTTTTGTATCTATGATATTAAGTGGTTCAATATGATCATAATGAGCACCTATTACGATTATTTCATTTTTTAAAATCGGGTCGCTTCCTTCTAAAATGGCTGCAACATTTTGGCCATAAATATCAATTTTTTCATATTTTACAACCATCGTAATGCTCGATTTAATTTCAAAAGGTTTTTTAGCTTTCTTTAGCTGCTTTGTCACGTATAAAGACGTATCTTTGAAATTCCTTAAAATAGTTCGATTTGCTGTTTTATCATTCAATATAAATACAGGGAATTGATAGTCATATTGTTTTGAGTATTCAATACCTGAAAAACTTTGCAGATCTTCTGAATTTGATGTTATTACAATAATCGCTTTAGGATTATATTTTGATAGGTTATCAATTCTGTTTTCAAGATCATTATAGGGATTTATATTTTTAGCAAGGCAATCAGGAGATGCCGCATAAATAACAACAATGGAATTCTTTATTTTTTTCGGATCTACCTCATTCCAATGAATAGAATCTATCTGATATCCACATCCGCAAAAAAAAAATTTCCCGGAAACAGAGTCTTGAATTTTTGTTGGAATAACCCAGAAATCCTTCCCAAATTTTGAATCCTTTCCTTCGATAGTCAACCTACTATTTTTTGAATAATTCCATTGAGTCTCTAACAAAAAAGACTGAAGCCCACCTTCACCTAACATCTTCAAATTCATCATTTTGAATTCATTGGCAATGTACCCAGCAGCATACCCCCCATTTTCTGTACCAGCTACTCTCCCACCCAACTGGTCTGAAGCTAAATACTTGATATGATTGTATATTTCATCTTGGGTAATCTCCGTTTGAGCGCTTAAAATTCCTATTTTTAGAAGGAAAACCATAAAAGCTATGTTCAATTTCATTTTCGTAAGAATTTGATTTTATAATTTTTATCACAAGTATTTTGAATCCAAGAATTGATTCGGGCATTTCACCAGTTTTCCTGCAAATTCAGTATTCCCAGTCTTTACGCAAAACTCTATTTTGCAAATATAATTGAATACGTCAAAATGCGAAGATAAGAAATAAAATTATTGTATCTTTCTTTTTAAAATTGAAGAAGATTTTGTAGATTTGATCGATCAAATTGCCATTTTTTTCTTGCTTTGGATTAAAAAAAAATAATCGGTTTTTATGACATTTATTATTTACTAAAATCTTATAATAATTTTATTTATAATGAGATACACATTTTTTCTTTTCCTACTTTACCTTATTTCTATAAAATTCCTTCAAGCTCAGTATTTTTCTGTATATGATATTAATACACAGAATTATCCCTTCGTAACAGCCAAATATCTGGCTACAGACTCAGAAGGTAAACAAATATCCAATTTGTATCCTGAAGACTTTCAAATTTCAGAAAACGGCAAGCCTGTTGAGTTATTAAATCTTTCAAGTATATCATCCAGCAATATCAGGCCACTTTCCATTATTCTGACCATTGATGTTTCTGCTACCATGTATGGACATAAACTCAAAATGGTCAAAGAGGCAACCCAGAGTTTTATTGATATGACTTCCCTTGATGTTTCCGAGTGTTGTATAAGCAGTTATGATGATTTAAATTATTTGAATTGTGATTTCACCCAAAATAAAGAACGTTTACTCAAGGCGATCGAATCCCTTTTGCCAATGGGAGCAACCGACTATAATTATGGTTTCACAGAACCTCCATTTGGTGCTATCCGTGTTGCAAAAAGAGGAAAAAACAAACGATTGGTTATCTTCATTGCAGACGGAGAAAGCAAATGCGAGCAAATGGAAATAATAAAACAGGCTCGCGACAATGAAATTACAATATTTCCTATAACATTAGAAATAGCAGCACCACCCGTATTGCAGGAGATTGCAAGAGAAACAGGAGGAAAATATTTCGAAAACGTAGAAAATGGAGAAGATCTGAAAAAAGTAATGTTAGAAATTCTTGATCTCTTTCAGAATACAACTCCAAGCGAGCTAAGATGGGAAAGCACTACCCCCTGTAATTCGTTTGTAGATTTGGAATTGAAAATAGACTCCCTCTCGTATAAAACCAATTACATGGTTTCATACGAGAAAACAGCTCATCTGGAAATTTCTCCTTCGATTTACAGCTTTGGATCAGTAGAGCCTGGAACGGAAAAAACAATGAAACTAAAAATTAAAGCATTCAATAGCGATTTTTACATCAATAATCTAAATAATTCACAAAATACTATTTTCAAAATAAACACAGAACTCCCACTTCCCTACCTTTTAAAACAGGATGATAGTTTGATGGTCGATATCGCATTTTCACCCAAAGATTCTGGTATGGTTTATTCAAAATTCGAATTTGAAACAGACCTCTGCCAGAAATACTTTGCTTATGCAAATGGTGGATTCATTGGACATACGGGGGCATACACCAATGTAAAAACGCTGGCTTTTTCTTTCCCCAACGGGGGCGAAACGCTGGTAGCCGGATCCGACACAACGATTACCTGGACTGGGGTTTCTGTCGATGAAAAAGTCAATGTGGCATTGAGTGTAGATGGCGGCAATACATGGAAAAATGCCGGATATTTGAAGGGAGGAAACGTAAAAATTAAAGTTCCTGAGGTTGAAACCAAACAATTTATGATGAAAATACTTCAAGGTTCAGCAATCAACTCTTTTGGCGATGAGGCTTTGGTTACTTTAAGCGGCCATTCGGGTGTGGTCTGGAACGCAGTTTTTCATCCCGACCGAAGCACCATAATCACCGCAGGTTCAGATAGTACAGCTCGTGTTTGGGACGCAGCAAGTGGGCAACAAATTCATGCAATTTTAGGTCATCAATTCGAAGTATTTTATGTGGATTATTCCCCTGATGGCAAGATGTTTGCAACTTGTAGTCGCGATAGAGAAATAAAACTTTGGGATGCAAGTAATTACCAATTAATACGAAAACTTAGCGGACATAAAAACAGCATTTGGAGCGTAAATTTTAGTCCCGATGGAAAACAAATAGTTTCATCAAGTAAAGATAACACAATAAAAATGTGGGATGTAGCATCTGGTGAATGCATTCAGACTTTCAAAGGTCATGGAAAAAATATTTGGAATGCATCTTATAGCTATGCGGGTGATTTAATTGTTACAGCCAGCGCCGACAATACAGCAAAAATATGGAAGCCCACACAAAGTGAGGTTATACAAACGCTTGCCGGACATTCAGACCATGTAAATTGGGCAACATTCAGCCCCGATGGAAGAAAAGTAGTTTCAGCCAGCAAAGATAAAACCATTAAGATTTGGCAGACATCTTCAGGAAAAGAAATAGCAAACTTAACGGGACATAAAGGCCCTGTTTATTGCGTGAATTTTAGTCCGGATGGTTCAAAAATTGTAAGCGCAAGCGCCGACAGCACCGCCAAAGTTTGGGATGCAGCTACAGGGCTTTGTCTTTATACTCTAAGAGGACATAATGATGTTGTGTATTTTGCAAACTTCAGTTTTGATGGCACCCATGTGGTTACAACTTCCAAGGATGGAAAGGCCAAAATTTGGGAAGTTCCTTTCAATATTATTTTGCAGGAAGATGAAACTGATAACAAGCTATCTATCATTTCCAATATACCTAAATTAGAAGATGTTGTTTTTATTGATCAATTAAATGGAACAAGCTTTGAAAAATTCATTCCAAAATTCATTCAAAACAATTCTGTTCATAAATTGGTTGTGAAGAAGATGCTTATCACAGAAGATGCTTTAGGAGAATTCGAGCTTACCAAACAAAAATACCCTATTCGCCTTGAACCCGGTAAGTTCAGGGATCTGGAAATAAAATTCTCGCCCAAAACAGATGGCGTTCGAAAAGCAAAAATCATGGTAATAACACCTTTGGATACTTTGTACGCCGATGTTCAGGGAAAAGCCATAACGCGAAAATTGGAATTTGCCAATGAAAACATAGATTTTGGGAAAATCCCTCTCAATATGGGCAAAGATTCCACCCTTGTTTTTATTCGCAACACAGGAAGCGAAGTTGTTGAAATTGATCGTATCGAATTGACAGGGCCCGACAATAAATCTTTCAGTTTAGGAAAAATGTCCTCGAACATGGTTTTGAAAAAAGGGGAGGAAAAATCTATCTCTTTGTATTTCAGGCCGACTCAAATAGGAATGACAAGTAGTTCCATAACACTTTCGTTAAAAAATATTCAAAATGCGCATAAGTTCAATTTGCTGGGTGAAGGCATTGGAAGCAAAACTTATATGCTACTTGGTAATGTTCTGGATGAAACCAATCAAGAGCCCATAAATGCAGAGGTAACTTGTATTGATGAAGAATCAAAACGCGAAATTAAAAAAGTCAAATGTATAAATGGAAAGTTTCAGCTTTCTATGAGCAAAGAACGCAAGTATATTGTAAAAATATTTCATGAAGGTTATGGAATATCAAGCAACAAATTCATCTACAATCAGACTATTCTGAACGATAAATTGGAAAAAGATTTTTATTTATCCGGAAAGAGCCTTGGTGTTAAAATATCGGAAGATGTTGATGTTTGTTATTTTAACTATAATAGTTCGGATTTACGTCCACAGGTCATTCAACAACTAAAAAAATTGGCACAAGAAATGCAGGAAAACCCGGGCATAACCTTAAAACTTGAAGGTCACACCTGCGACAAAGGCACAGAAGACTATAACCAACAATTGTCGATAAAAAGATCAGAAAGTGTGAAAGAATTTTTAATTCAGCAAGGTGTGGATGCAAAACGTATAATTTCCAACGGATATGGCGAAAGCAAACCTGTGAATTCGAATATGAATGAAAATGAAAGACAAAAAAACAGAAGAACCGAATGTAAAAAAATATACAAAATTTCTGAAATCTAAACCCTAATGCTATGAAAAAACGTAGAATTTATATTGCAACCATTGCAATTTCGATCATCGCAATTATGCTCATCGTTCTGATGATCGTAGTAAGCAAACCACATGTAAACGCCAGTAATCCAGGATTCAGGAAATACATTACCGCATACACAAGCGGTATGATTTCGAAAGAAAGTGGTATAAAAATCCGTTTACTGAGCGATATTGCCAAAACGATTGATAAGGACAAAAAACTGCCCGAAAAACTGATAAAACTCAGCCCCAAAGTGGATGGTACATTTTTTTGGAGCGATGAAAATACGATAGAATTTAAACCCAAAGAAGAATTACCTTCAAACAAAGAGTATATTGTTGAATTTGAATTAAATAAACTGACTAAAGTACCAACAGATTTAAAATCATTTGTTTGTAAATTTAAAACAATCAAACAAAATTTTGAAGTTGCCATTAACGAGATAAAAACGATAGATAAAAAAGATTTCAAATTTCAAAATATTTACGGCATTTTAAAAACTGCCGACAAAGAGAAAGAAGAAAATGTTTCTAAAGTGGTAAAAGCTTATTTGGACGGCAAGGAAGTAAAAATCAAGTGGAATTCAAACGGCAACCGCGATCATTTTTTTGAAATAGATAGTGCGAAACGTGAATCAAGTGTAGGTGAACTCGAATTAAAATATGATGGTTCAGCACTAAATGCAAGCAATTCAGGAAGTATTAAAATTGAAATACCAGGTTTGAATGATTTTAAATTATTGTCGCATCGTGTTCTTCATCAGCCAGAGCAATGCTTACAATTACAATTTAGCGATCCGATTGACGACACACAAGATTTAAGTGGTTTCATCACCATCAAAAATGTTAACGACCTGCGTTATATAGTAGAAGAAAATATCATTCGGGTGTATCCGCCCAATCGCTTGAATGGGAACTACGAAATTGCACTTAATGGTGGAATAAAAAACTTAAAAAGTAAAAAATTAAATACATCCAATACGATTAGTGCAAATTTTGAAGAACTATTACCATCGGTTCGTTTTGTAGGCAAAGGTGTCATTTTGCCAAAATCAAAAGATGGACTTGTTGTACCTTTCGAGGCCGTCAATTTAAACGCAGTGGATGTGAGAATCATTAAAATATTTGAAAGTAACGTTACACAATTCTTGCAAATCAATGATTATGAGGGAGAATCAGAACTAAAAAGAGTGGGTATTCCTGTAGTGAAAAAAACCATTCGTTTGGATCAATCCAATGTGATCGATTTCTCAAAATGGAATCGTTACTCGCTTGACATGAACGAGTTAATTTCGCAAGAACCGGGTGCAATTTACAGGGTTTATTTGAGCTTCAAAAAACAATACTCATTATGGTCTTGCGACAATACAGATGAATCAGAAACAAATATGAAAGAAAACGAAGAATCGTGGGATCCCGAGGAGCAAGACGAATCTTCATTCTGGGACAATTACGAAAATTCTTATTATGATTATGATAACTATTGGAACAACAAAGACAACCCTTGCAATGATGCTTACTATACATCTGATAAAATGGTTTCTAAAAACATTATTTCCTCCAATATAGGTATGATTTCCAAGAAGTCCGATGATGGTTCTCTCAATATTTTTGTTTCGGATATTGTTAGCACAAAACCTATGGCTGGAGTTTCAGTTGAAATTTTAAATTATCAAAATCAATTATTGCAATCGGCAAGCACAAGTAGCGACGGAGTTGTAGCTTTCAAAGGACTTAAAAACCCCTATTTCATTGTTGCCAAAAAAGACAAAGAAAAAGGTTACTTGAAAATATCGGATGGCCATTCATTGACGCTTAGCCCGTTCCAAGTACAAGGTAGCTCAGTGAAAAAAGGTTTGAAGGGTTTCATCTTTGGAGAAAGAGGTGTTTGGAGACCCGGAGATTCCCTGTTTATAACATTTATATTACAAGAAAGTGAGAATAAACTTCCCGAAAATCATCCTATAGTTTTTGAATTAAAAAATTCGCGGGATCAGATTGTTTCAAAACTCATACAACAAAAAAATGCCAGCGGTTTTTATGCTTTTAAAACCAAAACAGATGATAACGCACAAACGGGCGATTATGTTGCTTCTGTTACTGTAGGTGGAGTTTCTTTTTACAAAAATATGAAAATAGAAACGATTAAACCCAATCGTTTAAAAATTGATTTAAAATTCCCCAATAAATATATCGCCAAAGGAAAAGAAGTAAAGGCTGCCATGAATGTTCGTTGGTTGCATGGTGCAATTGCTAAAAATCTCAATTCGAAAGTGGAAGTAAAATTGTCGCAAGGAGTAACAAGTTTTGAACGTTTCAAAGATTATTCGTTTGATGATGTTACAAAGTATTTTTACTCCGAATCACAAACCATACTCGATGACCAGCTCGATGACGAAGGAAATGTAAAATTTGACGTGAAATTAGAAAATCTAAGTGCAGCCCCCGGAATTCTAAACGCAGTTTTCTTCACCCGGGTTTTCGAAAAGAGCAGCGATTTCAGCATTGATCAATTTTCGATTCCATATTATCCTTACGAATCTTTTGTTGGTATTAAACTTCCCAAAGGCGACAAAGAAAGAGGAATGTTACTGACAGATGTTGACCATAATGTGGATCTTGTTGTTGTAGATCCGAGTGGCGCACAAATTAGTGCAACTCACTCTGTAGATGTTGAATTTTATAAGCTCGAATGGAGATGGTGGTGGGACAAAACAGAAGAAACCTTTGTGAACTATAGCTCTTCTACCTATAACACTCCTATAGACAGGGATACTATCCGAATAAGCGGAAAAGGTAATTGGAAAATAAAAATTAATTATCCAGAATGGGGTCGCTATCTGGTAAAAGCCACAGACCTGAATACAGGGCACTCTTCATCCAAAATCGTGTATATAGACTGGCCAGGTTGGGCAGGTCGCGCTCAATCAGACATGGGAGGCGGGGCATCACTCCTGTCTTTTGCTGCCGAAAAAGAAAAATATAATATTGGTGAGGAAATAAAAATAACGGTTCCTACAAGCGAAAATGGAAGGGTACTTTTTTCTATCGAAAATGGCTCGAGCGTTTTAAGTTCCCAGTGGGTTGATTCCAAAAAAGGACAGACCGCATATTCATTTAAGGCTACCGAAAAAATGGCACCCAATATTTATATTTCGGCAACTTATCTGCAACAACATAGCCAATCAGCCAACGATTTGCCAATCAGAATGTTCGGTGTGATTCCAGTGAGTGTTGAAAATCCCAAAACTCATCTGAATCCTGTTATTTCTATGCCCGATGTCATCGAACCAGAGCAAACTGTAAATATCACCGTTTCGGAAAAAAACAATCGTGAAATGAACTACACAATTGCTATTGTGGATGAAGGTCTCTTGGGATTGACTCGTTTCAAAACACCACAACCTTGGGAAGAATTCTATGCAAAGGAAGCTTTAGGAATCAAAACTTGGGACATTTATGATTGGGTTGTTGGTGCATTTGCTGGTGAAATGGACAGAGTTCTAAGCATCGGAGGTGACGCCAGTTTAAATAAAGAAGGTGGGAAAAAAACAAACCGCTTCAAACCTGTGGTAACCTACCTCGGACCATTCAATCTGAAAGGTGGCACAAAAGTCCATAGTGTGAAAATTCCAAGATATATCGGTGAAGTGCGCACAATGGTAATTGCCGGTAATAATGGAGCTTATGGAAATGCAGAAAAATCTACACAAGTGCGTAAACCTTTGATGGTTTTGGCTACACTTCCACGGGTAATTTCGCCCGGTGAAGAACTAAAACTTCCTGTAACCGTTTTTGCAATGCAAGCAGGTATTAAAAATGCTACTGTTCAGGTAAAAACCAATGGTTTATTAAAAATTAGCAATTCATCTTCGCTTTCGGTCAATTTTAAATCGCCGGGTGAGCAGTACTGCGAATTCGATCTTAAAGTTGATAATGCTATTGGCAAAGCTAAAGTGGAAGTAATCGTGACCTCTGGATCGCACACTTCGAGTGATGTGATTGAAATCGAAGTACGTAGCCCAAATCCACCTATTACTAATGTGGTTTCCGACATTATTGAAGCCAATGGAAGCAAGGATCTTGAATACAAATTAGCAGGACTGAATGGCACGAATAAAATCACCTTAGAAGTTTCATCTGTTCCACCTTTAAACCTCGATAAAAGGCTGAATTATCTTATTCAATATCCGTATGGATGCATTGAGCAAACCACTTCTGCCGTGTTCCCTCAATTGTTTGTGGAAAGCTTATTAAATTTGAGCAAAGATAAAAAATCACAAATCGAATCGAACATCAAAGCAGGTATCACCAAGATCAGTAAATTCCAATTAGCAAGCGGTGGTTTGGGTTACTGGCCTGGGGCACAAGATGCAGATGAATGGGCAACAAACTATGCTGGGCATTTTATGATTGAAGCTGAAAAGAAAGGCTATGCCATTCCTTCTACTTTCATGAGTAAATGGGTAAAATATCAAAAGAAAATGGCACAAAACTATTCTGTTTCTAACCAAAACCGCTCAGATCTGATTCAGGCTTATCGCTTATATACGCTTGCTTTAGCAGATCAACCAGAAAAAGGTGCGATGAATAGATTGCGTGAATCCGAAAAACTTGAAAGCGATGTGAAATGGAGATTAGCTGCTGCATATCAAATCATTGGAAAAACTGATATAGCTGAATCCATGGTGCAAAATTTAAGTGTTAACGTTCCTGTTTATGCAGAATTAGGATTAACCTATGGCTCAGACACAAGGGATAAAGCCTTAATTCTTGAAACCTTAACTTTGCTTGGACAAAAGAAGAAAGCTTTTGATTTGTTGAAAGAAATATCGAACGGATTAAGCAGTAATGCTTGGTATAGCACCCAATCTACTGCTTATGCTTTACTTGCAATTTCAAAATATATTGGTCAAAACATCACGAATCCTCAAACCAAATATACTTACCAGGTAAAAGGGGCCAGTGCAATTTCCATTAATGAAGTGAAACCCGTAACACAAGTAACGCTTCCAGTGAATTTCCAAGGTAACCAAACTGTAAGCTTGAAAAATGCTACAGCAGGAACATTATTTGTCCGAATCATCACAGAAGGCGTACCTATGGCAGATTCTGTCGAGGATGCTGAAAATGGTTTACGTATGATGGTGAGCTATAAATATATGAATGGCAATTCATTAGATAATTTAAATATAGAACAGGGGACAGACTTCATTGCAGAAGTTACAGTTACGAATCCTGAAAGTAATTTAGATTACAAACAATTGGTTATAAATCAAATGTTTCCATCTGGTTGGGAAATAATCAATACGCGTATGCAAGGTGGTTTCACATGGTCAAATGTTAGTATTCCTACTTATCAGGATATTCGCGATGACAGAGCTTACATTTTCTTTGACTTACCCAAAAATCAAACGAAAACCTTCAGGATTCTGCTGAATGCTGCTTATGTGGGCAAATATTATCTACCTACCGTAACATGCGAGGCAATGTATGATGCTTCCATCAATGCCCGACAAAAAGGCAAGTGGATAGAAGTGCTTGGGCAGGAAGGAATCTAATAATACTGTGATGTAATACAAAACGGGTGAAGTTTTTCGGATTTCACCCGTTTTTTTTGTTTTACTCCCAGTGTGAACATTATAGTTTTTCAATTGTTTTGTTAGTGAGTAACGCATTTATGTTTTTATCATGCAAGAATTTATAACTTTTCTGATTTTAGGTTTGGCGCTTTTTTATACGCTTTTCAAATGTGTATCATTTTTCAAAGCAAGTAAAAAAGAAAACTCACTAACATGTAGTAAATCTGATGAATGCGGACATTGTTCATTAAAAGCAAAAATCAATAGACTCGATTGAAAAGTAGATTTTGGAAAATTCCGAATTTTCATCTATATTGCGCCGTAATTCATGATGCTTGGTTTTAACAAAATCGAATTACGATTTGGCAAAATACACACCTTTCAGAATTATTTAATGAACAATAAATTATTGCAAAATGGATATTAAAAATCACCGCATTTCGGGCGATAAAATCAGGCCATTTGTTGCCGCAACTACAGTAGGAAAAGAAATTGTTCCCGAAGCAATTGTCATTCATTATACTGCAGGTCCAAGTGGGGACGCAACAGTTCGATACTTTGCCATGCCTGAGTGCAGAAGGGCATCCGCACATTTGGTTGTTCACGAAGATGGCACGGTTACGCAAATGGTAGATTTCAACCGGTATGCTGCTCACGCTGGTGAAAGCAGCTATGGCAATCGCAAAGCATTCAATTATTTTTCGGTTGGAATTGAAATTTCGAATCCGGGTTATTTGTTGAAAAATAAAGAGGGTAACTTTGTGTATCAGTGGGAATATGATAAACCAAAAGCCAAAATAATTTCTCTCGACAAGATTGTAGAAGGAAAACACAGAAACAAAGAAACTGTGATGAGGTTTTGGCACAAATATACCGATGCCCAAATAAAAACTGTATTTGAATTGTGCGAAACCTTAAAAAAGGCTTATAATATTTCCTTGATTGTAGGTCATGAGGAAATTTGTATGCCTTTGGGACGAAAACAAGATCCGGGCCCCGCTTTCCCACTGGATGAGTTGCGAGAAAAAATTCTTCCCAAGAAAAAAGAAGATACCCCGGTAGATATTGCTGAAAAATTTGGTATTACAAATGCAAAGGTAAATTTCAGAAAAACAGCCGATAAAAATGGTGAAAAACTTACAGCACCTATTCCGCAAGGCACAAAGTTGCAGGTTATAGGCGAAACAAGTGAGTGGGTACAAGTAATTTGTCCAGTTCAAGGTTGGGTATTTGCCGCATATATAGAAGATGACCATACAGATGATAAAGGCGATGCTGTTGTAAAAGTCGATATGCTTAATATAAGAAAAGATCCAAGTTCCAAAGGGGAATTGATTGCTCCGCCCCTGTCAAAAGGAATGGTGGTTTTCGTGCATACAGAACAAAATGGATGGGCTTATGTTACTGTATATATGAAGGGATGGGTATTCAAGCAATTTATAAATATTTAAGCGATAGTTGGCAAGAACCCAAAGCAGAGAAAATGCCCCTTAGGAGATATATGATTGTATAACAGTAATATATGTATGTGTGGATAGAAGCATGATTCGTTAAGTCCACTTGGGGGCGACCTATTTATTCTTAAAAATTTCAAACTAAGAAGCTTCGTTTTCAAACAGGAGAAATAAATAATTGTTTGTGCCTATTAGGGCAAATACAAATTGAAAATAGAACTATATGTGAGAATTTGATATAATAAGGTCGTCCCTAAAGGGACTTTTTCTACCCAGATATTCATTACACAGCAATGTTTTGCCGTGCTGCGAATAGAACGTCCTTAACGGGACTTTCACGATACTGTGCGGAAATTGTAAACAAATTTTAAGAAAAATTCAGCAAAAAAGGAACAATAGTCTTTAGTTGCATTATATTAAGGAAATTCATATAAAATAGTTTTCAATGTGCCTTGAAAAATTCCATATAGCCTGGATCAATAAGCCTTCCGATTGTGAAATAGCATTATTGGAGTTTTTGCGCAATCATGGCCATGATATAGAACCGATTGATTTTAACCAAGAATTTGATTTTAATTGTTTGGCTGGTTTCGATTTTGTTTTTAGCCAAATTAATTCAGGATTATTTTCTTATGCTAATGATATTTCAAAGATATTGGTAATTCCTATTTGGATAGATGTAGCTCAATTAGAAGATTCATCGTCAAACTATAAAGACACTATTTTTCCACCTTGGAACTATCAGGAACTTTGCACTAAGATGTTTTTTCTAAAAAAACTAATGCAAAGTTCTCTATTTTACGAAAATGAAATAAGTTTTCTGAATGAGAAATTGAATTTTCTTGAGAATTTCAAGGTCATTGTAGATAAAAGCAGCAATGCAGCCTACATTGCAAATAGAAATGGAATTATACTCTATGCTAATCCCACATTCTTGGAAGTTTCAGGATATTCCTTAGATGAAATTATTGGTTACAAAGTAAGCATTTTAAGATCGGGTTATCACACAAAGGAGTTTTACAACAATCTATGGAGCACAGTGTTATCGGGTCAAGAATGGCATGGAACAATTTATAATAAGAAAAAATCAGGCGAATTTTATTGGGACGAAACACACATAACACCTAAAGTAAATAAAGATAACACGATAGAAGGATTTCTCGCAATAAAATATGACAAAACAGAATGGAAACGTATCATTCAATCATTAAAAGAAAGCGAGGAAAAAATGCGCAATATTGTAGCATTTTCGGATATAGGAATAGCAATGGCAAATGGTTCGGGAAGGATTGAGTCAGCGAATAACTATTTGGCCAGAATTACCGGATTTTCAACCGAAAAACTTATAGAAAAAAATCTTTTCGAATTAATATTTGATGATAATGATCAAAATAACGACAGTTCGCACTATTTAAATGATTTTAAAAATGATACTTTGCTGATCGAAAAATTGTTTACAAAAAACAATGCAGATCAAATTTGGATTAAAATAAAATTATCTAAAATTATAGGAGAAGACGGTGTTATAAAATACTTCATTGGGATATTTGAAGATGTAACGATGCAAAAGCAGTATGAGGCTGAACTGTTGTCTATGAATGATATTTTGTTATCAACCCAACAAAAACTTCAGGATAAAATAAATATAGAAACAAAAATAAAGGAGGAATTAAAAAATGCCAAAGATGAAATAGATTCTGCTTATCAGATTAAAAGCAACTTTTTAGCTAATATGTCGCACGAAATCCGCACACCCCTCAACGCAATTTTGGGATTCGCTGAAATATTGATAGGTCAGATTACAAGTCAGGTTCATCGGAATTATCTTCAATCTATTCGCACGAGTGGCAAAAATTTACTTAACCTGCTCAACGACATACTGGATTTCTCTAAAATAGAAAGTGGAAAACTAATCATAACGCCAGAGCCTGTAAAGATTAGAGCTATAGCTGAAGAACTTCAAAATATTTATGCCTTTATTTGCGCACAAAAAGAACTTAGATACGAAACCATTGTATCGCCTGAGGTATTCGAGTATTTATTGTTGGACGAAGTGCGAATCAGACAGGTTGTTCTTAATCTTTTGGGCAATGCCATTAAGTTCACCGAAAGAGGATATGTGCGCTTAAAGATTAGTGCTAAAAATAATTTATCACAAAGCAAATCCAAAAACTTTCAATGCTCACTCATAATTGAAGTTGAGGATACCGGAATTGGTATATCCCAAGAAAATATTCAAAAGATTTTTGAACCTTTCAAACAAGCAGGCCAAGAATCGAAAAAATATGGTGGCACTGGTCTGGGTTTGTCCATAACAAAACAATTGACAGCCATGATGAATGGAACAATTTCTGTTGAAAGTAATATAGGTGTTGGCAGCACTTTTACTGTAACGCTCTATGAAGTACCCATTATAGATCCTCCGCTTATTGCATCGAAAAACTTAAGTTATGACCAAATTGAAAATATCCGTTTCGAAAAATCAACTATTCTTTTGGTCGATGACCACGAAGAAAGCCGCATTTTTATAAAACGTTTTCTCAATGACAGTAATCTAAGAATTCTTGAAGCACAAGATGGCATCGAAGCGGTTCTTAAAGCCAAGAGTATAAGACCAGACCTAATTTTGATGGATATTTTTATGCCCATTATGAACGGAATAGAAATAAGCAAACAAATCAGACTCATCCCCGCTCTAAGCACAATTCCTATAATTGCGGTTTCAATATCTCAAATATCTGAAATAGGAGAAAACAAAAATATTTTTGATGGTTTTGTTCAAAAACCGATTCAAAAAGATGAGCTTCTGGGCGAGATGATCAAACACTTGCGATATACCTTCGAAAATCCAATAGAATCGCAGTCAAAACAGAATTTAGCATATTTTAAGAATATAATTTTCAATAAGACTTCAAATGAGGCATTGAATTTGCTTCTTAATGAAATAAAGCCGGCTGTGCAGAATGTTAGCATAAGTGGTTCATTTGAAAAATACTCCTACTTAGGACAGGTCATTTTTAACTTTGGCGAAAAATTTGAAATTGAATTCCTGAAAACTTTGGGACAAGAATTCACATTGAACGCCGAAAGTTTTGATATTGAAAAACTTAATGCTGGAATACGCCAACTTTTCGAATTTATCACAAACTTTGAATATTTTCTTAGCAAAAAACAGGAAACATGAACGAACCCAATATTTCAATTTTGATTGTTGATGATGTACCTCAAAACATACAAGTGGTTGCAAATATTTTGAAAACTTCACGTTATGACATCAATTTTGCACTTGATGGAAGGACTGCACTCGAATATATTCAGACAAATCGATATGATTTGATCCTGTTAGACATCATGATGCCTGAAATGAACGGTTTCGATGTATGTAAGAAAATCAAAGAGATACCCCATGCCCAAAATATCCCTATTGTTTTCCTTTCTGCATTAAATGAAATTCAGAACATTTCAAAAGGATTCGAAATTGGCGGTGTGGACTACATCACAAAGCCCTTCAATGCAACAGAATTACTCGTAAGAGTTAAAAATCATGTGGAACTTTATCGTCAAAGAGAGAGATTGGATGAGCTGAATCGCATGAAAGACAAGTTCTTTTCGATCATCGCCCATGATTTAAAAAATCCATTTTATTCCATACTTGGCGTTATAGATCTGATTCGTCATGCAGATTCAGAAGAAGAAAAGACTAAAAACATGGAATTGCTTGATTTATTGCATGATACAGCCAGTAACTCCTATAATTTATTGGAAAACCTTTTATTATGGTCAAGATCTCAATTGGGAAAGGTTTCATTCAATCCCGTTCCGGTAAATTTGGAAAATGTAATCTCCGAATCTTTTGGCATCATGAACTTAATGGCCAAAAGCAAAAACATTACCCTTGTTTCAAATTGTTTTCCAGGTTTGGAAATTGTTGCTGACGAAAATATGTTAAAAACAATTTTGAGAAATATTGTCAGTAATGCAATAAAGTTCACACGACATGCTGGAACTATTGTGGTCAATGCTTTTGAGCAAAACTCCGCTAAAATAATTGAAATAATTGACGATGGCGTTGGAATGTCTGAAAAGGTTGCAAAGAGCCTTTTTAAACTGGGTTCTACCCAAAGTCATCCTGGCACTGATGGCGAAACAGGAACAGGTTTAGGATTAATCATCACCAAGGAATTTTTGGATAGGCATCAGGCAAAAATTGAAGTAGAAAGCAAAGTAGGTGAAGGAACCAAAATTTCATTGGCTTTTGTTAATACGCCCGAATGATTGGGATCTTTATAGAAAAATAAATATTTTCATCAAAAGTTTTTTATTTTTTTAAACTATTATTCCTATTAAGTAGTTTAATTCAAGATTTTTAAGTAAAAATACATTCCTATAAGTTTATATTTTATAAGGATATGTTCATAATTTTTTTTTTTTTTTTAGTTCTTTCTCTAATTTTGCCCATTGGATAAAAATTGATTTAAATGTATTATCTTCAAGAGATCATAAAGCTATTTCAGCAACTGGGAATTTTTTACTTCATTATTTGCGGCGTTTTTTTCTTTGCATTTTTGGTTCAACTGTACTATTGGTTGTTCATATTCAGGAAGTTTCCGAGAATAAAATACCAAAATAAGAAAAAACAGAATGATGAAAAACCACCCGTTTCGGTTATTATTGCAGCGCGCAATGAAGCTGACAATTTGCAGGAATACCTGCCATTTGTGCTTAGTCAAAAATATCATGCTTTTGAGGTAGTCGTTGTAAATGACTGCTCAGAGGATGATTCTGAGTTTGTATTGGCAAAATTTCAGGAACAGTATGCAAATTTGCATGTAACGACCATTAAACCTGATCAGAAATTTACCCATGGTAAAAAATTAGCCTTGTCGATTGGGATCAAAGCAGCAAAACATGAATGGCTTCTGTTTATAGATGCAGATTGCTATCCATCAAGCGATTACTGGATAGAACACATGGCAAATAATTTCCATGATGACTACAAGATTGTGCTTGGATATGGGGGTTATAACAATGGCGATGGATTTCTCAATAAATTGATTCGTTACGATTCACTATTGATTGCAATACAATACATTAGTTTAGCTATAAAAGGTATTCCATATATGGGAGTTGGTAGGAATCTCGCCTATCGGAAATCCTTGTTTTTTGAGTCCAAAGGTTTTGCTTCACATGCCGGATTATTGTCAGGCGATGACGATCTATTTGTCAATCAGAATGCAAAGAAAAACAATACTGCTGTTGAGTTTTCAAAAGAAAGTTTCACATTTTCAAAACCCAAAACATCATGGTATGAGTGGAAACTTCAAAAATCGAGGCATTTTTCTACTTTCAAATTTTACAAATTCAAACATAAATTTGTACTCGGTTTGGAACCGATAACCCGATACTTATTTTTCCTTGGATTTGGAATTATGTGTACAAATTTGTTGACCTGTTCCATTGCAGCTATACCTTTTATTTTGAGATATATCATACAATTGGTGAAATTGAAGAATTTCTCAAATTATTTCAATCAAAAAAATCTCATTTTTATACATTTCTTTTTCGATTTGTTTCTGCCAATTTTACATTTTGGTATAGCATTTGGCACTATGTTTAATAAAAAAAGAAAATGGAAGTAGGGCATAATTTTTCTGATAAGGCAAAAAGGGATCTTACTTTGGTTCAAGCGGCGATGAACGGCGATCAGAAAGCATTTTCTGATTTGCTTGATCTTTATAAAGATTCTATTTATTTTATGCTTTTAAAAATGGTCAACAACAAGATCGATGCAGAAGATCTTACCATTGAAGCATTTGGTAAAGCATTTAAAAACATTGATCTATATACCCCAAATTTTGCTTTTAGTACATGGTTATTTAAAATTGCCACCAACAATTGTATCGATTATCTCCGAAAGAAGAAAATGGAAAAGAAAACCGTTTCCATTGATAAGGAAGAAGTTGAAGATGGTTTTTATGAACCGCAAATTAATCTTATGGCCGAAGATCCTGATCCAGAAGAGGTTATGATTATGCGACAAAAAGAAGTTTTATTGAAATCTATAGTTCAAAAATTGAATCTACGATACAGAAGATTGATTGAACTCCGATATTTTGACGAGCTGTCTTATCTCGAAATAGCCAATGAGCTAAAAATTCCGGTGGGTACTGTAAAAGCGCGTCTGTTTAGATCAAGAGAACTCCTCCTCAATATTTTAAAGAAAACTAAGGCCAACTTGTAATTTGAAGCAATAGGATTAAATTTCAATTATCGTTAAAGGTTTGTTTATAGGTTCGCTCATTTCATACAAAACGTTTGGACATAAATCAATTCCGTTTTCCCAAACATTGGTTTCCATTTCTTGGTCAACACGTACATTTTTAAATACGTTGATATTTAATAACACACCGAATTTACTTTGTGGCGAAGTTGACCATTCTCTGAATCGTGGCTCTAAATTAACTTTACGTATTTCGTTGTTATTGAAAAGCAAAAATAATTCAAAATTATTAATTCCTTGTTGGCCAAAATAATTGACAGATCTATCCTAAAATCAGTAAAAAAAGTTAATAACTATAATTGAAAAATTTGTATGTATTTGAAATTTAGTTTTATATTTGCAAAAAAAATAATTATTAAATAGTTACTAACATGTCTTTTATAGTTGAACAAAAAATTAAGGGAAAAATTTATCTTTATGAAGTTGAAAGTTACTGGGATAAGGAAGCAAAAAAGGCAAAACAACGACGTAAATA
>Ga0316608_1000399_pt1 | contig 21400 bp, 28 predicted proteins | sample MIS2016152B_MG_FD_207673 | JGI IMG/M metagenome (GOLD analysis project Ga0316608, IMG submission 207673) | Microbial mat bacterial communities from Middle Island sinkhole, Lake Huron, Michigan, United States - MIS.2016.152B | ecosystem: Environmental > Aquatic > Freshwater > Lake > Sediment...
GTACTGACCCATTAATTTTTTTAAACAATAATCTTTGGAACTGAATTTTAGTTTCTTTTCTTGTTAGTTCATCATCTTTTATTCCATCAATATAGACTGACATATCCTTCATTTCTTCAAAGCCTTTTTCCATATTAAATTCAAGATACTTTGATGAACCATTTATTTTTATCCATTCATTATAGAAATGAGTATAGATATCTTTTTGTGTAATATCATTAAAGAAAGATATAACATCAGTATTATCAGGATTTTGTTGTAGATATTTAGATGCTAATAAATATGGTTGAGCTGATTTTAAATCATAAGAGGCTAAAGATTCTTCATCTATTTTCATAAAGCATCTGAATTCTCTTTTAACACCAGTTATATTTGAAAATATTCTTTTGGTTCTATTATCTTCAGAAACAAATATATTTTTTTCCCAAAAAGAAATAGCCATTCTTGTATAAGCCTTTACTTGATTTTCATTTAATTTCTTTATATCTTTAATGCTATGTACCCAGTTAATAGCCGAATGCAAATCAAAAGAAACTCTATCTGATTTTAGTAAATCGTATTGTAAACGAAGACGTTCCACAGTGGGACGTTGGTGTTCCTTCTTTATTAAATCTGCCGATTCTTTATCAATTTCAACACCTGATATAATAATATCTGATTGTTTATATTGAATTGCATCTGTAAAATAGTATTTACGGGTATAATTTTTAGCTGAACCAACTGAGTTAAAATGATGATTTACGTAACCAACTATATTATAGTATAGTGATTTATCAATAACTTTGCTTGCTATTTGTATCTTTTTTTTATCTATTCGTGTAGTACCTAACAGTTTACGGATTGTTTCGTTATGAATAGATGCATATTTTCTATCTGTTTCATACATTGAGAATTTTTCAATTAGATAGAAAAATTTGAAGAACGCTTCTCTTGGGGTTTCTTTTGAGTATTCTTTTATTAGAATTGAATCAATTGCTTTAATAAAAGAATCTGGGAATTTGATTTCGTAATTTTTCATATTGTCGTATTTTTTATTTGTCGTATTTTAAATAGAGGAGGGGAGTTAATTACTCTCCCCATTAATACGACATTATCAACCTCGTTGTGGATACAGTCGGAATCGAACCGAATAATTCTCTATGCAAAAGAGATTGGCTGCCTTCGCCATCTGACCCATTTTATTATATAAAAATTCTTTCTGTAATTTTTTCTTTTTTTATAAATAAGAATCCTTTTACTTTATCACCTTTTGCTAATCTATGTATATCGACTCTTGTTAAACCATAATTTTTAGTTAATTTTCCTGGACTTTCAATTATTATTTGATTATCTTTTAATAAATAATATTTTTTTATTGTTCTTTTTTTAGATTTTCTAAATGTAATGCTTTCTAATAATTCATTATATTTATCTTTATTCTTACTTAAAATGTATTTAGAGCTTTTAAGAATATCATATTTCTCTGTATAAAGTTCAGAAATAGATGTAGTTGATAAACCTGTTAGCTTTGATAGTTCTGTCATTGTTCCACTAATTTCTCCTATATCTGGTCTATATAATGTAATCAGAAAATATCTACTATTTTTATATTCAGAACTTCCACCTTTAGTAGAATTATATCCATTATAATATGTATCATAATTTTTTATATAATATATCTCTTTTGCATTTAAATCTTCATATGATATGTTATCTTCAAGTACACCCCATTTAAAATTATTTGCTCCATATTTATTTAAAGCCCTTGCAAATTTGCATTTAGGATTTTTTGAAAAATAAATATGTTGATATATTCTTAAATTTAAATCTTGAATTGTTTGTCCAATATATGACTTATTGTTGATTAGATTAATTGCAATATAAATTAAATTTGTTCTATTCATTTTCCGTATTTATTTTTAGTGAAAGTGAAAATAATTAAATTTTCACACTCGGTATTTATAAATGACTAAATTTATATAAGTTATATATTTCTTTTTTAGAAAAGTTTACATTTTCTTAACCTATTGACTTTCAATCATTTAAGCAATTTTATAATTTAATATTGCAAAAAAGTTTGGTAAATTCGGCGTATTTTAACAAGTGTCTGGGATTTCCAGACGATTCCTACGCCGACGATAATATAAAAGAAACGATAGTGATAGCCGCAGGTGCGGCAAACCAATCTCAATAAACTCGATATTGATTATACCACTTGAATTGTTTACTATTTATATTTAGAATTTCAACGCCCTTTGATACAGCGTGAATCATTTGACTATCATTTATCATAATACCAATATGACGGAATCTGCTGTTTTTAAAATAAAGCAAAGGATAACTACTTTTGTATTTTTTATACAACCTATAACTATCGTGTTCATTACTTCCGATAAGTCTGGCAACTAATCCGCTACAATCAATTCCATTCTTATCAAATCCTCCTCATTTATACGGTGTTCCTAACCACGCTTTATAATCTTCTATTTTAAACCACGTTTTAAGCGTTTTAACGGGATATTGTATTGTAATGGTATATTGTATTGGTTCAGTTCGATTTGCGCTTAAAACGGCTAAAAATAAAAAAGCCATTATTAATATAAGTTTTTTCATAGGTTTATAGTTTACAATCCAAATAAAAAATAAAAATAAAGTAAATATATAATATAAATAAAGAACACTAATATGTTTTATAATGATTTAAAAGATGCACAAAAGATAGAATTTAAAGTAAAAGATTTCTTATCTAAATTAGGTTTCATTGTAGATTTAAATGCATCTACCGATTACAACGTTTTAAAGGCTTATGATGGTATTTTAAAGTATAAAGGTATTTCGACCAAGATAGAAATAAAAAACGATAAAATGGGCTATACTGGAAATTTCGTTTTAGAATTTGAATGCTCTCATAAACTATCTGGAATTTCAACAACAGAAGCAGATTTAATTATTTATACAATCAATGATAAATTATTTATATTTAAAACAGATACTTTAAAACAAGCAATAAAAGATAATTTATATAAACGTATTGTTAATGGAGGTGATTATAATGCAGCCAAACTTTATTTGTTTAAGCAAACAGATATTTTTCCATTAGCAATAAAAGAATACGATTTTAAAATAACCAACTAAATATGAAAACAATAAATGATTATGAAAATTCAGGAAGAACTAAGTTTATAACAAACTTTCTTAATATCTTTTATCCTAATGCAGTAACTTCAAAAGCATCCTTAACTGCATCCAATGATTTACTCTCAATAACAAAAGATGAAATATTAATCATAGAGATAAAAGAAAGAGATGCTAAATATACAAATTCTACAATGCTTTTAGAACAAAAGAAATATAATGCATTATTAGCTATAAAAGATAAAATAGCTCTTATAACAACAAAACCGATAAAGATATTATATGCATTCGTTTTTGATACAAATAATTCTACTAAAGTTGCTGAACTCAATCAAGATAATAACTACGAATGGATAGACCAAAAGCAACAAAAAACACAATGCTTCAATCAAAATAAAATAGATAAAAAAATAACATACATAAATGGAAACCTCTACGAATAAATATCAAAGTATAAACCCAGTTTATAAAGACCACTTAACAGAGATATATTTTACTGATATGGCAAAATTCTGGAACGAATCTCAATTGTTAATAAGAAAGAAATTTCCACAACTTCATTATGACTTTGATGAAATATTTTCTTTAACATATTATAAACTGTATAAATATCAACCTAAATTTGATAAATCCAAAACCATTATAAATCTGGTATTTACGTTTTATAAGAATAATTATATCAATTATCAAACTAAGAAACTAAGACATAATCCAACATTTATAGATATAGATACTTGTATTAGACCGCTTGTTGGTGAGATTCTCGATATTGATTCTATTGATTACTTCTCCAAATAATTTTGTAAACTAATAAAAAGAAATAAAAAGAATGAAAAGTCCTAAAAAAACCGATAATAAGGTTATAAAACCAGTAAAAATTAATAAACATAAACAAGTAGAGTTCTTAGAGCAATACTATGTCAATAATTTTAATGTAACGCATACGTGTGATGCTATTGGTATAGTTAAAGGAACATTCTATTATTGGCTTCACAATGATGAAGCATTTGCAAAAGAATTTAACAAGGCTAACACATTTATTACTAATTTGATTGTTTCGGGATTCATTGAAGGGATTACTGACCCTAATTTATCTATTAGGGTTAAGTACCTTTCTGCAATCCCACAAAGAATATTACTAAAAGCATTTGGAGAAAATCCAGATTCTGAATTAAGTATAAAAGTAAATGATATAGAATATAAAATTAAATAATGACGATAGAAGGATTCCCTTTACATAAAAGGCAGAAAGAAATAATAAACGATATTATTAAATCTGATGCCAAATATTTTATTATAAATGCTTCACGTCAATCTGGAAAATCAGTTGCTCTTAGTGAATTAGTAAGATATTTTGCATTAACAACTATTAATCAGAAATTACTTTATATAACACCAACATACGGTTTAGCATCTACGTTCTTTGATAATATTATAGATTCTTTATATGGCATTCCAGTTATTCAAAATGCTAACAAATCTAAATTAACTATTAAATTTAAAAACAATTCTACATTAATATTTAAATCAGCTGAACGTTTCGATAATATCAGAGGTCTATCAGTTGATTATTTATTCTTAGATGAATTTTCTTTCTTTAAAATTGGAGCTTGGGAAGCAATTAAACCAACTGTAGCTGCTAAGATAAATTCAAAAGTTATTATAGCATCAACACCAAAAGGAAAGAATCTATTTTACGATTTAGCAATGTTAGGACAATCGCAAAATGATAGATACAAATACTATTTTATGCATTATACAGATAACCCAATGTATGATATGCAAGAAGTTGAAGATGCTAAAAAAGTATTGCCCGAATCAATGTTTAGAACTGAGTATGAGGCTGAGTTTCTGGATGATGGGGGTACAGTATTTAAGAACATTAAACAACATCAAATTATAACATCTTGGATTAATCCTATTGCAACATCGAAGTATTATGCTGGACTTGATATTGGAAAGCACGATTCAACAGTTTTAACAATTTTAGACCAAGCGGGTTATGTGGTTAGAGTGTTTGCATCTAAGGAAAAAAGCTATTCACTTATACTTGATGAATTAGTTCCAATACTGAAAGAATACAAACCAATAGTATATGTTGAAACTAATGGAGTAGGTGATGTTTTCTATGATATGTTAGTTTTGAAATATTCTAACATCACACCATTCAGAACTGATAATAATAGTAAGACTGAAATTATAGAATTGTTAATGGCAAATTTAGATGATGCAAAATTGAAACTGCCAACCAAAGAACTCTGTCCAGAATTAGATTTACAATTCGCAACATTCACATATGTTTACACACCAAAAGCAAGAAAGATAACGTATTGCGCTATGAATGGTTTTCACGATGATAATATTATATCTATTGCACTTGCTAATAAATGTAAAACTGATAATAGTAGAGGGTTCGTAATTAAACCAGGATTGCCAAGTGCATTCAGAAGATAAAAACAAAATAAAGATAATATGAAATTTATATTAGTAGAAGAATTAGAAATAGCAAAGTTCAACTCAGTTATACGAGATTTGTCAGATGACAATTTGAAAATAATTGAAGAAATGGAATTATACGCTATTGAATTGGTAACAAGTTACTTATATGCTAAGTATGATGTTGAGCAGATATTTAATAAAGTAGGAAATGAACGTTCTTATCTTATTAAACGAATGGTTATAGACTTTATAATCTGTCAATTGTTCGGAAGAGTAAACTCAGTTGAAATGCCGCAAAATGTATCAGATAGATGTAACGAACATAAGCTATGGCTATTGGGAGTTTCGACTGGTAAAATATCTGCAAACTTACCTAAATTAGACCCAACGAGACAGGCTAACACTTATTTCAAATATGGTAGCGAACAGAAATTTAATGATACATCTTACATTTAAAATAATAGATAATACGATATGAAAAAAACAAAAGATACATTGGCATCAAAATTAAAAACTATGCCAAATTATATTTCTAAAATCACACTTCAAAGATATAAGTTTGCTGTAGATTCTGCTGAGAATATAGATATGCCAAATAGATATGATTTAATTCAAATCTATAATGATATTATAAAAGACCCTCATCTTGCTTCTCTATTAAAACATAGAAAAACAAGAATCAAAGGATTGCAATTTGGTATATATAAAGATTCTGGTAGAACTGCTACAAAAAGTTTGGCTTTATTTCAAGATAAAAGTTTCTCACGATTCTTAGATTACACAATTGATGCAATGTTTTATGGTAATTCTCTTGTTGAAATACAAATGAATTCTGAAGGATTAGATTATTATTTAATTCCAAGAAACAATGTAATGCCAGAAGTACAAGGCATTAAGTATTATCCTATTTCATTTTCGCCTGATATTATTTATTCCAATCCTCCTTTTATTAAAACATTAGTAGATATTAATAACAATGATGATTGTAGAGATTTGGGTGAATTATTAGATGTTTCAAAATTGATATTATTCAAAAATGAATTGCTTCTTAACTGGTCACAGTATATAGAACTATTTGGACAACCTTGGAGAGTTGCTACTACAAATTCAACTGACCCAATTGAACTTGATTCTATATTAGATAGTTTAAAGAATGTAGGACGTTCAGGATATTTCATTAAAGATTCTAATACAAGTTTAGAAATGATTGCTAATAGTTCTAATAGTCAATCTCTTTATGAAAGTTTTGCTAATTATATAGATGAACAAGTTTCTAAAAAGATTCTTGGTGCAACAATGGTAACTGATTCAGGAGCAAGTTTATCTCAATCACAAGTCCACTTAGCATCATCTTATATTTATACCAAAGCAGATATTAAATTTATTGAGGATGTTGTTAATTATCAATTGATTCCAAAATTAACTGATTTAGGATTAATGACAGAGAAAGTAACATTTGCATTTACAGAACCTGAAATATTATCTATTGATGAAAAGATAAGAGTAGATACATTCTTATTGCAGAATTTTGATATTAAAGATATGTCTTATTTTGAAAATCGCTATGGTTTAGCTTTAGATGTTAAAACTCAAATAGATAAACAAAATATATCTTAATATGAAAACTGGAGTAATTTATATAATAACAAATACAATAAATAATAAACTATATATTGGGCAAACAGTTCAAGTTCTGAAAAAAAGAATACAATCTCATTTTAGAACTCAAAAAGGAAAAAATCCTACTATGTTAAAAAATGCTATTGATAAATATGGTAAAGAAAATTTCAAGTGGGAAGTTCTATGCGAATGTCCAGTTCAAGATTTAGATACTCAAGAAAAGTATTGGATTAAATATTTTAATTCATTTGGAAAGAATGGATATAATATGAATGAAGGTGGTAATTATAATTTACGAAATCTGGTTAGAACACCAGAACACTGTAGAAAGATAAGTGAATCATTAACTGGAAAAAAATTATCTGCTGAACATAGAAAAACATTAAGTGAATCACATAAAAATCCCAGTGATGAAATTAGAGAAAAAAATAGATTAGGTCATATTGGGAAAAAACATCCCCATAGCGAAGAAACCAAATTAAAAATCTCAAAAGCAAATAAAGGAAAAAAAAGAACTGCCGAATTCTGTGAAAGAATGAGCATTATACATAAAGAAAAAAGTGTATCAGTTAAATTTAAAAATAAAGCAAATGAAACTACAGTCCCAAACGAAACAGTTTAACAGCTTTCAAGTGTTAGGTTTAGATAAGATTCAAAAGAAATATATTAATCTTCCAAAATTATTAAAAGATAAATTTGCTAAGATATATGAATTTGAAATTAAGCTGAATGTTAGAAAGTTCTCCGACACTGGAGCATTGCTCAGAAGTATTAAAGTTGAAGCAGGAAAAATAAATATCATATTTAAATCAACTGTTCCATACGCTAATATTCAAGACAATGGCGGTACTATGACTGTTACAGAAAAACAAAGAAAAAGATTCTGGGCATTATTCTATCAAACAGGAAAAGATATTTATAAACGTTCTGCATTATCTAAAACTATAACAATAAAAGCAAAACATTATACAAATGTATCACCAAGCAGAATAATGAGAGATTTAAATGCTTACACTAAAAAAATTACAAAATAATGGATAATCAAACACCCTTATATCAAGAAAATAGTTTTGCATATATCTACAGATTTATAGAAAGTTTTATTCTCAAAGAAGTTCCAGAGATTAAATCTGTAGATTTATTCTTTGACCAATATAATAATCCTGATATTGACCCAAAAGCACCTCCAAGATTACTTGTTGAAATATTACCTATTGATATTCTTAACGGATTCAAAGGCTTATATGAAGCAGAAGTTTCAGTTAATTTGCATATAGGAATAGAGATATTCAATACATTCTTTTCAGATTCTGAATTGAAAAATAATAATCTATATTATCTTAATTTACTTGAAACGATTTATACAAAGTTGTCTATGTTATCAAGTTACAAATTGCCAACTGAAGAACAGAATAACAATTTCTTAATTCATAATGTAGAAATGATAAATATGGAGCTTGCAACAAATCCTGAAAGTTTGAAGGTTAGTAAGTTAGGATTTAGATTTGTTTTTGAAAATAGAGTTAATTATAAGCAAGCAATTAGCGATAATATAATCTCTTATTCAACTGCAATAAATTTGTAAACTATAAAAAAGAAATATTAAATGCGACAAGATTATTTAAGCGATACTGATGATGATATTTTAATTGTTAATGGAGATTTTCAACAATCAGATAATACAGCTTTTCATAGTAAAGTAATAGCGTATGCCGATAAAGGTGAGATAAGACAATATCCTTTGATTGGAGCATCTATTAATAAATATATTGGTGCATCAATTGATGAAAATATTTTGCATAATATTTTAACAGATGAATTAGCTTTAGATGGATTTGTTTTAGAAAGTTCTGAAATTTCTATTTCAGGAAAATCTATTACTTTAAATATGAATGTACAATAAAATAATTATTTAAGATGACGATTAATCAATTAAAATCACAAATAGATAATACCATAAAGGCTAATAACATAAAGTCTATTACAGGCCCAATCCTTAATACTCAGTTAGATGCTATTATAGATACTATCAATGCTTTAAAATCAACTATTTACAATCAATCAACTTATCCAACAGTTGACTTGAATACTAATGATATACTGTTTAAGACTGATACCAATACACTTGAAATTTATAATGGTTCAACTTGGGATATTATTCCACTTGGTGGAGATACAACTGGTTTAGTTCCTTATACTGGAGCAACTACCGATGTTGATTTAGGAACTAATGGTATAACAGTAAATGATTTAAAAGTTACAACACTATTAAGTGCTACTACTCTTGGAACAGATATTACTGGAAATATTATAGATAATAGTGCAACAAACTTTTTTGATTGTACTATTGGAACTGGCGGAAATTATCCAAATGTTGCCGAAGCACAGGCAGATAATAGAACAAAATGGAAAATAATATCAAATATAACATTAAATGCTGATATTTCACTCGATAATGTATTAATGGCTGCTGATGCAGGAATTATAATTGAAACAGGAAGCTATTATTGGTCAGGAAGCGACGGCGTAATAATAGGATTAACAGGAACTAAATACACATCGCAATTCACGATAAAAGTTAATTCCACAATTAACTTTCAAGGATTTGAAAATTGCGGAGCGCGGAATGTTAGATTTGAATCGACAGCTCCCGCGTCTTATGCGTTTTTTACAGATGCTCAGATATCCGAATGTTATTTTAAGTGGGGAGATGTCGCTGCAAACTACATTGCGGCTGGAAAAAGTACATTAACAGATTGTATTATCGAAGGTGGTGGAATTAGCTGCTATAATCTTGTCAATGCGCCAGTCGATTTTATAAGATGCGAATTTCGAGGGATATTTAGTTTAGCGTCCACGACTATTCAATTCGATTGTAATTTCACAGACTGCAAAAATGACGATAGAGTTGGACTTGCTACAATAGGATTTAGTACAAAAGCAAAAACAGCACGAAATTTCAGAGGTACTCCAGTTACAGCAATGTCAGGATATTGGGAAAATTCAAATGTTAAGAGTAGAGTTTATCCGTCTACAAATAGAAGCGCACTTCATTTTAAAAATTGCATAGGAGAATTTGATTTGCAATATTTATCAAATAATTGCCCTCATATTTTTGAATTTTGTACATTAACGATGTTTAATGGAATTTCTCCGATTAATTACGGAACTTATAAGTTTATAAACAATACTATCAATTATTTAAACATTTCTGTAAACGATGTTGATATCGTGAGAAATGAAATTACAGGAGCATTAACCGTAGGAGGTGATAATTATAATATTGATGCTAATAGAATAGCAGGAACATTAACCGTAGGAGGTGATAATTATAATATTGATGCTAATAGAATAGTAGGAGCGACAGTTCTAAGTTTAGGTGTAACAGATTCAATAATAACAAATAATAGATTCGCGGGCGGTTTTACAGATAATTCAGGAAACGCTACAAATATAACAGCTAATAATAAATAAAAATAAAAATAAAGTATGATACAATTAAATAACTATATAAGTGGAGGAATCATTTTAGTTAATAAAATAAAAGAGTCAGGAGTTTATTATAAACTCTATTCAAATCCTTATTTCAAAGACTTAGGGTTAAATGCCCAAGATAAAAGGGTTGATTATGTTTCAGATACATATCAATCTGTATTAATTAATCCGACATTTAAAGAGTTTGAAACTGAGGGGTGTGTTGCTAATATTCTTGATGTTGAAACAGGATTCATAGTTAGCGCAGATAGTCAATGTTGGTTGATGGATATTAAACCTATCCGAATTGTTGCTAATGAAAAAATATTAGAACATATTTTAATAGCAGATGATTTAGGACAATTATTCTTAGGTTTAAGAGTGGATTTTGTCGAACAAACTTATGTCATTGACGGAATCACATTTATTTATGTTGCTAATATCGACCCTCTTTACGAACCTATATTAAGAGCATATCCTAATACAATCACAATAGAAAATAAAATCTAATTATGGCAAATTATTTTACCACAACCGAAATATTAAATGATGTTTATAAAGACAGAGCAACCAATGTATATCTAACTGATACAGAGGCTTACAATGCGGTTTATAATCCAACACAAAGAGCTTTAAATGTTAATATTTTAAATCTTGCAGATATTCCTTTGAATATAACTGTTATGAGTAATTATTCAGCACTACCAAATCCAACAACTGCAACAGGAAAATACTATTGGGTATCTAATAGTCAAGGAACTAAATGGTTGCCTGGTTCACTTGGCGGAACTTATTATAACTCAGGTTTATACTTCTCTAATGGAGCAACTTGGGAATTTATGGAAGTTCCTTATCAAGCAACGCAACAAGAGGTTAATGGTGGATTGATTTATGATAAGTTCTTAACACCATTGACATTTGAAAATGCAGATAAGTGGTATGATATTCCAAATATAACAAAAGAACCTACTGGATTTCGTTATCCTGATTTAATGTCAGTAACTTATGACTATCAAAATAGAACTATAATTTTATCTGGACAAGTTGAAGCATATTGGCGGGGTAGAAAAATTGCAGCATTAGTAGATGGTTGGGTATCAACACCTCACCCTATTACATCAGATAATTATTTCTTATATTATGATGGAACTAATTTTGTTTGGGATACTAATCCTTGGACATTTGATTTAGTTCAAATTTCTTATGTTTCAAAAGATACTTACGCAATTAGAGAATGTCATAGTTTAATGCCTTGGGATGTTCACGAAGAATTTCACAGAACAACTGGTACATATCGTAAAAGTGGTGGTGATATTTTAAGCTACACATTAGCTTCGACAACAGTTGCAAATAGAAGACCTGATATTTCATCTACAACATTGGCAGATGAAGATTTAGTAACAGTAAATTCTCAATTAACATCTAAATTATATACACATAGATATTTAACAGGAACTGATGTAGTTAATTTTACTTTAAATTCGGCAGATATAATTCAATTAAATGTTAATCAACCATATTATAATAAATGGAATGGTAGTGCTTGGGTTCAAACTTTATTTCCTGTAAATGCTTATGGAGCAATATTCGTATTAGCCGCACCAGTTACAGCAGATGATAGGTCACAAGGATATAGATACCAATTTATTCAACCACAAACTGTAAATACGAATTTGGCAACTATTAAATCATTAACATCTCAATCTGTTAATATTGGAAATCCTAACACTATTAGTCCCGAGTATAATTATATTGGTAAAATTATTATTAGATATTCAGCAGGAAACTGGACGCTTATTTCAGTTGAAAAATTAGCTGGAACATCAAACAATTCAATTTCTGTTAATGGTGGAACTATTAGCCAAGTAACTACCACAGGCAAATTATTATCTGGTGTAGGAACTCCGTCTAATCCTTTATATACAATCGATTTGAATGGTTTTATTGATTATAATCACTCTGGAACAACTCAATCTTATACCACAGGAAATTTAAAAGTATTGAATGATGGAGCAGGTATTTATACTTTAAAGACTTATAAACCATTTGGAGTAACTGAATTATGGAATACTGTAACAAATCAATTTAACTTTGCTGATTTAAGTCTTGGTGATGAAGTAACTATAAGAACTGATGGAAATGTAACTACTACAGCAAATAATCAAATATTTGGTACTAAGTTATCAATGTCAATAGGCGTAAATCCTTATGAAATACAAGTTGGACAAAGTTATTATAAGACAATAGGAACATATCCTACAACAAGATTTGTTAAATTCTATATTGGCAATACAGACACTTTAAATAATCCAGCCGAATTATTATTCTATTCAGATGCAGCTGCAACATTAACTGTTACAGGATTTTATATCAGTGTATTAAGAAGAAACAATTAAAAAAATAATTAACTATGCTTTTATTCACAGTGTTAGAAGTTGTACAGGCTATTCCAGGTCAGTCAATACTTGATAAATCTATCTTAGGGATATTCAGTCTTGTATTTATGGGTGCTATTGCATTTATATATAAACAAATGATAGATTCGCAGAAGGCCCAAACAGAGCAACATAAACAACAAATGGAAGTGATGATAAAGAAACTTGATGAATCGGAAAGAGATAGAGACGACATTTATAATAATTATCTTGACCATTTTAAGACATCTGAGCAATCTTTATTACAGATTATATCTAAAAATACTGATGCATTCGCAGCTTTAAACCAAACGGCAATTAAGTTAATGCTGGTTATAGAGAACAAGTTAAAATAAATTGTAAACTATTGCTATGACTACTCCAGTTAAAAGAAATATTAAGCAGTTTAATCAAAACATTTTTGATTTTGTATTATCTAATTATGGTAATTTAGAATATCTTTCTGATTTTCTAAATCAGAATTCAATATCTGTTATTGATAATTTCAGTACTCAAACTGGAACTAAGTTTTCTATTACTGTAGATAATAATTTTGTATTATCTCAATATAATAAACTTAATAAAATTGTGGCAACTGATAGAATATCAACTGATATAGTCTTAGGAGATTTCTCAAATGATTATTCTAATGATTTCTTTATTTAAAAATTAAAAAAATATTAATGGCAATAATATATCAAGCTATAAATAAAGCAAATAATAAATCGTATATTGGACAAACAATTAGCTCATTAGATAAAAGAAAAGCGGAACATTTATCAAGTGCTAAAACTAAACAAGATGCTCAGTATTTTCATAAAGCAATTAGAAAATATGGAGTAGATAGTTTTAAATGGGAAATAATCTGTGAATGCCCTGAACAAGATTTAAATGCACAAGAAATTTACTGGATTAAATATTATAAAACTTGTGGAATAAATGGATATAATACATCTGAGGGAGGAAACTCACAATCTGCTCAAACAAGAATTAAAATATCAAATACGCTTAAAGGCAAATATATAAAACTAAACGGCAATTGTGCAGACCATACTATTTATACATTTTATCATAACGATTATAGTGTTGTAAAATGTAAGAGAATTGAGTTACAAGAGTTATATAATATATCAAAAAGTACAATATCTCATTTATTTGGAAAACATAAACGAACCCAATCTAATGGTTGGAAAATAATAAATAATAATTAATATGTCGAATTTCACAATAAGAACCATAGACCAAATATTTCAAGAACTATTGCTCGAAAAGCAAACATTATCGTCTTTAAATGGATTAGTGTCAGGTGGTATCACAGATGAAAATAGTTTGATAACTGCATTGGAGAATGGAAAGGTTGCCGAATGGATATTACATTTATATAACTATGCAGTTGCAACTAATTTAACAGATGTTGCATCATTATCTGCTATTACTGAAATAGAAAATATTATTGCATCTGAAAAGATTCCTACAGCATCTTGGTATATAATGAAAGCTAAAGAATTTCAATATGATGATGTTTTAATAATTGACCCAGTTACATATAATGTAAGTTATGCAACTATTGATACAACTAAACAAATCATATCGAGTTGCACTATATTAGAAGGCAGCAATAAACTCGTTTTAAAAGTAAGAAGAAAAGATACTGATATATTATCTAATGATGAAAGAACAGCATTTGAATCTTATCTTTTAAAAATTAAATGTGCGGGAACTCAAACATTAGTACAGAATTTTGCAGCTGATTTATTAACACTAAATATGAATATCGTTTACAATGGTATTTATACATTAACCGTAATTCAATCTGCAGTTGAAACAGCTATTAATTCTTATATATCTAATATAGAATTTGATAGTAAATTTAATACAAACAAATTGGTTGACAATTTACAAGATATTGCGGGAGTAGTTGACCCACAATTTGATTCGGCATCTGCAATTGATGAACTTGGAAATGTAACTGCATTTGTTCACGAATATTTAAGTTACGCAGGATATATGGCAATTAATCCAAGTTATCCTTTATCAGTAACTATAACTTATCAAGCAAAATAATATAGCAAATGATAATAGTAGATTATAGACTTATTGCAGAAAAAATACCAGATACTTTACGAAGACAAGAAAGACGTATTGATTGGTTATACCTAACAGTCAAAGCATTAGAAAGCAGACAGGATGAATTTATAAATGATTTTGATTATTCTAAATTTTTAGCATCACATAATTATCAAGTGCTTAGTTTAGAACATTTATTAAACACATTATTAATTCCAAATGATGATATTTATTTAACCGATGGACTTTGGTATGATGAAATATATCTTTATTTTAATGGAGATGTAACTGCAACAGAAACATATTTGTTTTTAACACCAGAAGCTGATACTTATATTAGATTTAACTCTGAATATGAATTAGACCAATATGATTTTATCATTAATGTTCCTATTTCGCATCAGTCAGATTCAGATTTTAACAATAAATTGAATAGTCTTGTAAAGCTATATCTATTAGCAGGAAAAAACTATATTGTAAACTATTACTAAATAAAAATATATTTAATGAAAGAACTTTTATTTAATTCAGGTGGACAACCTCTACGATTAAACGACTTAGAATATCTTCAACAAAATGTAAAAGATATGACAGCATCATTAGCCAATTCATTTGGTAATGGTCCTTTTAGACTATTTGGTGTAAATATATCTGTTACTGATTCAGGCGGAATTGCTCCATTATTAAATATATCATTTGGAGCAATCTATTATAATTATGATATTTATGCTGTTGACCAAGTTACTAATCAAGCATTAGCATCTGGAACAACTTTAAATGATATATTAACTACGAGATATTTTGACTTAGTTGTTATTGATTCTGATTCAAGAACATTCTTAGATTCATTTTCACATAATGTATTAAGAGATAATAAAGCAGTCTTAACAACAAGTGCTACAACTTGGGGGACAAACGTTCCTGCAACTATAGGATTAGCATTTGATAAAGCTACTGATACAGATGTTACTGAAGGTACAGATGATTATAAATTTATCACTTCTTTAAAATTAAAAAATAGAACTGATATTATAGATTCAGATATAAGTGATATTAACGATATTATTGAGAATAAGCCTTGGTTTATTGTAGGTAATGATTCTGGAGCAACTACATATAATGCAAATTTTGCAGCAGTTCCAGGAACAGGATATAGAGATTTAAGTTATTCAAAAGATGGATTTGGAAACTTGTTTTTAAGTGGAAAATTTAGAAATGTATCTGGTGGAACTTTATCAGCAGGGTCTTACTCTGTTACTACTTTACCAGTTGGATATAGACCATCTTACGTTTCATTTCAACCTGTAGTAGATGATAATCTAAAAACACATCATACTATTTTAGTAAATACATCTGGTCAAGTAATATTATATGCATTATCTAATATTAGCGATACTGTTGATATTTATGCAGAAATAGCATTCCGAAAATAAATATTGTAAACTAAAACTATGGATAAAATTATATTAACCAGCAATAATTCATTTACCAAAGATGGTATTTTATTGCAAGTAGATACGAAAGGAATTGACTTAACAGATTTTATTGAAAATCCAGTTATGCTATTCAATCACGAATACGATAAACCTATTGGAAATTGGGAACAAATTGAAATGACTGAAACTGATGTTATTGCAATGCCTAATTTTGATGAAGATAATTTAAGTGCCGTAATTGGTGCTAAATATACCAAAGGCAGTTTAAAAACTGCAAGCGTTGGATTAGAAATATTAGATGCTTATTATAATGAAGAACAAGATGTTGTTGTAATATCTAAATCTAAATTATTAGAAGCAAGTATTGTAGCTGTTCCAGCGAATCCAAAAGCTAAAACTATTAAATCCAAACATTCTGAATTAATTACATTCGGTATTGATGGAAAACTTAATATTATAGAATTAAAAGAAAAACTAAAAATGGATAAATTAGAATTAGGATGTTCGCCAGAAGAAGTTAAAGAATTGGCAATGGAAGAACCTATTAAAGAAGAAGAAATTGAAACTCCTGAAGAAGTAGAAGTTCCAGAAAAAGTTGAAACACAAGAAGATAATTCTGTTGTTATCAATGAAACTATTGCAAATTTGCAAACAATTATAGATTCTTTAAAATCATTACTTGTTGAAAAAGAAGCTATGGTATCTGAGCAAAGCAAAGAGATAATCTCTCTTAAATTGACTATTGAAACTGAAAACAATCTTAAAAAAGAAAATCTTATTAATGAGGCAATTAAACTTGGCAAAGTTAGTAATGATGCTTTTGAAAAGTTTGTAAACTTAGACTTAGTACAGTTGAATGATATTTTATCAGCAATCCCTACTAAAAACGTATCACTTTCGAGTGAGTTATCGAAGGGCATTGTTGGAGATAATAAAACATACGATTGGTACTTAAAAAATGATAAAGAAGGATTAAAGAAATTAGCAAAAACAAATCCATCTTTATATAAACAATTAGAAAACCAAACAATTAAAAATAAATAATAAATAAAAACAAAATGGCTATTAATAAAGAAATTTGGATAAAGGATTTTCAAGCAAACCTTTATGACGTACAAGAATGGTATTCTGTAGGTAAAAATCATAGTGAATATGTATTGAACTCAGTTGTTCACGTTCCTAATGCTATTGCATCTGCAACCCCTACCAAAATCACAAACTCAACTTCGTTGCCTGTTGCAACTGTAAGACAAACATTTGATGATTTAACTTATAGCATCGCAATGATTGCTACTCCTCCGACCTTTGTAACTAACATTGATGCATCGGAAGCAAGTTTTGACACTCGTTCTGCTTTGATGAAAGACGCTGTTGATTTTTTGAAACAAGCTATTTCAATCGAAATTGCAGATATGTGGGCTCCAGAAACTGCTGAAAACTGTGGTTTGACGACTGGTACTGCAACTCGTTCAAACATTTATGGAAACACTTCAATCAAAAAATTGACTTTCCAAGATATTTTAACTGCAAAAGCTAAACTTATCCGCAACACTAAAAACGTTAATTTGGATAAATTGTTCATCGTTGTTGATGCTGTTATGTATAATGACATCGTTGCAATGACTGAATTCATTGGTAAATCTACAATAGTTGGCGATACCGCTGCTATCAAAGGTTTGGTTGGTGAAGTTGCTGGTTTGAAAGTTATCGTTAGAGCATTAGGTCTTCCTTATATATCACAATTCGTTAAAGAATCTGTTGATTATACTGATAACCACGCTGCTACTGCTTTTAGTGCTGCTCTTTTATTCGCAGGAGATTATGTATCTTATGCTTACGGTACAATGGAAAATGGTGGAATCCAAATGGGAGTTCTTCCTTACGCACCTGGTTACTATTCTGATATTTTACAAGGTCACACAAGAGTTGGTGGTTCACCGCTTTATAAAGCTGTAGATTTAAATGCTACAACTGGTGTTGACACTATTAAAGGCGTTTACGCTATAGTTGAAGCTAAGTAGTAGTTTCTATTTTAATGCAAAGGGAATAGAGATATTCCTTTTGCTACATTTAAACTTAAAAAATAAAAACAAATATGTTACCAAAAGTTACAATTAATGTTACAGGCTCAATCAATAGACCGTCTTTAAATACAGATGGAATATCGGGGTTCTGTTTCTATAATGATAATATTACTGACTTGACTACTTTTAGCGTAACCAATAGAATTGTTAAATTTACGAATTTAGCAGCTATCGAAGCAGTAGGAATTACTTCAACTTCTACCAATTTTAAAAATGAATATTATTTCCTTTCTGAATTTTTCAGAGCAGGTGGAGTAAACGTTTGGATTGGTATATTTGATGTTCCTGTATCTTATGATTTTGCTGAACTTGATTCAATGAGATTAACTTCACTTGGTGAAATTAAAATATATGCTACCTATCTGGATAAAGAATTTGATAAAGTAGATTTAGCATCTTTTAATACTAAAATTGCTGGTTTTGAATCAGTTAAGAAACCCGCTGTAGGTGTATTTACAGCAAATACAGGTTCTATTGCTTTTGCAGATTTAGAAGATTTAAGAAATCTTGCTGCTCAACTTAAAAACGTAAGTTATGTTATCGGTGCTGATGCAGACGAAGCATTGTTACTTTCTAATTTAGGTATTGTAGTTGGAACTCTTGCTCAAGCTAAAGTAAGTGAAAACATTCTTTATGTTGGTAAATATAATTATACTGATGGAACTAAAATGTTGAATCCTGCATTGATTTTGCAAGTTGATACAACTCCTGATGAAGTAGTTTTAATATCTGACATTACAGAAGCTGACTTGGATTCTTTAAATGATAAAGGATATATTTTCTGGAGATTTATGCCTAACTTTGCAGGTACTTATCTTTCAAATGATAATAACTGTGCTAAAATAACGGATACTTTCAATAGTATTCATATTGTACGAGTTAGAAATAAAGCTGTTAGAGAATTAGATTCTGCATTAACCCCTTTGATTGGTAGTTCTGTATTATTTAATGCAAACGGAACAATGCGACAATCAAGTATTAAAGTATTTGAATCTGCAGCTGCTTCAGCATTGCAGGCTATGAAAGATAATTTAGAAATAAGCGATTATTCTATTTATATTGACCCATCTAAAAATGTATTGAGTACTAAAGTTGTAGAGTTGAATGTTAGTATAGTTCCAGTAGAAAGTGCTGACAATATTACTATCAATATTAATTTTACACAATCTCTATAAATAATATATACCAATGAGCATAATCTATATAGCGATTAATAAAATAACTAATAAGGTTTATATAGGACAAACAAAGCAGACATTATCTGATAGAATCAGTAAGCATTACTGCAAATCTAAAGATAAATCTAAAACATATCATTTTATGAATGCTTTGAGAAAATATAGCAAACAAGATTGGGAATGGAAAGTATTGGAAGATAATATTGACAATGCTATTATAGATGAAAGAGAGACATATTGGATAGATTATTATGATAGTTTCAATAATGGTTATAACAGTACAAGTGGAGGTTCCACTTATTTAAGGACTGACGAGATTAATAAAAAATCAAGTGAATCATTTAAAAAAACTATATTAAAATATGGTCATCCGAGATTGGACAATAATACATATACGCTGTATAATAAAAATACCAATATTACATTCATAGGAACTCGACACCAATTTAAAAAGACATTTGGATTTAGTGATAATATGAATAATATATTTTGCAATAAAGAAACCAGTAAAAGTAAATCCTATAAAGGATGGATAATAATAAAAAATTAAAGAATATGCGTGTGAAACAAGGAGAACCTGCAATACTTGAAATAACAGTATTAGATGATAACAATCAGAAAGTTAATCTTTTACCATCTGTTAAATTAAGAGTTGGTTTAAGTGTTAGAGGTACTATTGTTAAAAAATATCTTGATGAAACTGTAGAATATCCAATTTCTGGTTATGGTCATTGTGAAATTGACCCACTTGATTTCTATAAAGTGAATGTGTATATAACAAGAGAACAGAGTACTGGATTTCCAGTTGGAGATTTAATGGCAACTGTATTGATAGACTTTTCTGCAACTGGATATGAATCAATTGTTGAATATAGTTATCCTGTTGGAAGTATAGAAATTGGTACTCTTAAATTAGAAGACTTAACAATATAAATTATGGCAAAAAGTTATATTTATAAGGTAGAGAATAAAGTCAATGGCAAAGTTTATATAGGTCAAACTGGTAAATTTAGTCAAAGAAAAGCACAACACATATATGATGCATTTGGTAAAAAATGTAATTTTGTATTTCATAAAGCTCTTAGAAAATATGGCATTGAACAATTTGAGTGGAGTATTATATGGACTGGAGAAAAATCATTAATTGATGAAATGGAAATGTATTTTATCAATAGTTATAAAAGCATAATTCCAAATGGTTATAATATGTTATCTGGAGGCAAATCAATATTTGGAGATAATCATCCAAATTTTTGTAAAACTCAACACACTTTTTACCATATAGATGGAAGAATAGAAGAAAATGTAACAAAGCATTATATGGTTAATACTTATAATTTAGATAGAAAATCTTTAAATTCTGTAATAGATGGAAGTAGAAAATCTACTGAAGGTTGGATATTTAATATAGATACATTAGAATCTGTAAAATCCAGAAAAATTAAAAACAAAAATAAATTAAAAAATTAAAGGTTATGCCACAATTTGTAGATAGTCTCAATATTAATGGAAACAATTATAGTAGAATTAATACTATAATCGAATTAAGTTCAGTTTCATTTGGCACATATGAT
>Ga0316608_1000400_pt1 | contig 21327 bp, 14 predicted proteins | sample MIS2016152B_MG_FD_207673 | JGI IMG/M metagenome (GOLD analysis project Ga0316608, IMG submission 207673) | Microbial mat bacterial communities from Middle Island sinkhole, Lake Huron, Michigan, United States - MIS.2016.152B | ecosystem: Environmental > Aquatic > Freshwater > Lake > Sediment...
GCTAGTATTTCATATCTAGATTTTACAATTTCAGTGCTAATTCACACAAGTTCCTTTCAGGATGACAGCAAGTTATGTTTATTCCTTATATCGAACTCAGGTTATAAAATATTTTTTAAACTATATTTCAGAAATAAAAAAACCGGTTATATTTTAACCGGTTTTTTCTTTATCTATACTCTATAATACTATTTTAATCTGTAAAATTCAGCAAAATATATAATTAAATATTATTTTTTATATCTGACAGAAAATCACACTTTTTCTTATATTCAAATTTTATTATAATACCAGACAATTATTTATTTCTTGAACTGCTGCTTTTTGTTGTACTTGTACCAGAACTTCTTGATGAGCTTGTTCCTGAAGATTTTGTACTAGATGTTCCAGAACTTCTTGATGAACTTGTACCCGAACTGTATGTTGAAGTTCCGGAAGTTCTGCCAGAATATGTTGATTTAGTTGAACCTGAAGTTGTTCTTGTACTTTTTGTATCAGAATCTTTAACTGTTGATTTAATAGTTGTAGATTTATCTGTATCAGCTTTTGTTGTTCTGGTTGTTGTTTTTACATCACTATCGGTATCAACTTTTGTAGTTCTTGTGCTTAAAGTTGCTTTTGTATCTGATAATGTAGTTGTTGTTTTATCATCAATATCGTCAGTTGTTGAAAATACTGTACTTCTGCTGGTTTTTACGTCAGATTTAACATCTGCATCATTATCAACAATAGTATAATTATTTCTTGTCGAAGTTGTTGTAGTTGTAGATTCTAGTGCGTCATTATTTCTAGATGTTGTATTTGCATCTGCTAGTGTAGTTGCAGTTGATGTATTTTTATCAATAACTACAAAATTACTTCTTTTTATTTCACTTGAAACAACTGCAACATCTGCTGTATTTAAATTGGTATTTCGTGTAACGTCATCATTTGTTGTTGTTGTTGCAACATCTGCTGTATTTAAATTGTTATTTCGTGTAACATCATCATTTGTAGTTGTTGTTGCAACATCAGTTATATTTAAATTGTTATTTCGTGTAATTGTAGTATTATCATTTACTGAATTTAAATCTGTTCTGGTAGTTGTTGTTGTAACTGTAGGAATTAATCCTTCTCCGGTTGAAGTTACAGGATTTAGTTGATTTCTTGTAACGCTAGTAGTTGGAGTAGTTGAATTTATACCTCTGCTGTATGTCGAATAATCAGATGAAAAATAATTTCCCGAATTTGAAAAATAATTTCCGTCATTATAACCATCCCAGTAACCATCATTGTATCCATTCCAGTAACCATTGTCATAACCGTTCCAGTATCCGTGGTGATATCCGTGTCCATAACCGTGATGTCCCCAGTTCCAACCGTAATAATTATTATAATAATTGTTATATCCCCAGCCCCAGTAACTTATTCCATAATAATAAGGTCGGTAATAGTAGTTATAAACAATTGGACTATAATAGTAATCATAATAAAATGGGTCATAACTGTAAAAATCAATTCCTAAAAAAGTACCACAGTAGTAGTAAGGTGAATAATAACTAATTACAGTAACATTTGCTTGATGAAATCTTCTGATTTGTGTAGCATACGAAAAGTCGTAATCGTTGTCAATTACTACATATTCAGACGATTCTTCATCATAATTATCATCTTGATAATAATAATCAGTTTCTTGAGAAAAAGAAAACGTACTTAATATAAGTACAAATCCGAGTAATAATCCAATTTTTTTCATTGTTAGGTCCTCCTTATTTATAGTTTAGTTTATTTTAAATTTTCTTATTTTTAATCAATGACATTTTAAATTTTTAAAAGTTGCAAGATAATCGGAAAAATGTAAAAAAAAATGTTTAGTTTTGCCAACTTAAATAAAATTTATAAAAAACTAATTTCTTCTAAGAATTATGGCTAAAGTATTAACGCAAAAATCAGAAAATTATGCTCAATGGTATAACGATTTAGTAATAAAAGCTGATTTGGCAGAAAATTCAGCAGTAAGAGGTTGCATGGTAATAAAACCTTATGGATTTTCTATTTGGGAAAAAATGCGCGACCAGCTCGACAAAATGTTTAAAGAAACCGGTCATCAGAATGCATATTTTCCCCTTTTTATTCCAAAATCATTTTTTAGCAAAGAAGCTTCGCATGTTGAAGGATTTGCAAAAGAATGTGCAGTTGTAACACATTACAGATTAAAAACATCACCCGACGGAAAAAGTGTAATTGTTGATGAAGATGCAAAACTCGAAGAAGAACTTATAGTAAGACCAACTTCCGAAACTATAATCTGGAGTACATATAAAAACTGGATTCAGTCATACAGAGATTTACCTTTGTTAATAAATCAATGGGCAAATGTTGTGCGTTGGGAAATGCGAACACGTTTATTTTTGCGAACCGCAGAATTTCTTTGGCAGGAAGGTCATACAGCACATTCGACTAAGGAAGAAGCAATTGAAGAAACAGAAAAAATGATGAACGTTTATGCAACTTTTGCTGAAGAATTTATGGCTATGCCGGTTTTAAAAGGCTTAAAATCTGAAAACGAACGTTTTGCCGGAGCTTTGGATACTTATTGCATTGAAGCATTAATGCAAGACGGAAAAGCTTTACAATCGGGAACATCACACTTTTTAGGACAAAATTTTGCAAAAGCATTTGACGTAAAATTTTTAAATAAAGAAGGTAAACAAGAATATGTTTGGGCAACATCATGGGGAGTTTCAACAAGATTGATGGGTGCTTTGGTAATGGCTCATTCTGATGATAATGGATTGGTTTTACCTCCAAAATTAGCTCCAATTCAAGTTGTTATAATTCCAATTTATCGTCAGGAAGAACAATTGGTTCAAATAAATGAAAAAGTTGCCGAAATTGTAAAAAAATTGAAAGGTAAAGGAATATCAGTAAAATACGATAGCTCGGATAATCAAAAACCAGGTTGGAAATTTGCTGAATACGAACTTAGAGGAATTCCTGTACGTTTGGCAATAGGACCACGTGATATTGAAAATAATACAGTTGAAGTTGCAAGACGTGATACTTTAGAAAAAAATACATATTCGCTCGATAATATTGACGAAACTATAGAAAAATTATTGGAAGAAATTCAATTGAATATTTACAATAAAGCATTCAAATTCAGAGAAGAAAATTCTGTAAAAGTTGATACTTACGCCGAATTTAAACGAATTCTGGAAGATAAAGGCGGATTTCTTTATGCACACTGGGACGGAACACGCGAAACCGAAGAAAAAATTAAGGAAGAAACCAAGGCAACTATCAGATTAATACCTATTGACGGAATTATGGAAGAAGGCTTGTGTATTTATTCAGGAAAGCCTTCTAAACAGAGAGTTGTATTTGCAAAATCGTATTAATTTAGTATTTTTTTTGAAGTAATAGTATAGAAATAAATACTAATTTTGTACTTGATTATATAAAAAAGTTCCGATATTTTTATGCCGGAACTTTTTTCATGCTAAATTTTTTCATTCCTGAAAATAAAATTTAAAAATATCAGAATTTTATTTATTTTAGCTTCCTATTTTTTACCAATTTTATTATTTTCATGATTGACAGTAACGAATATAAAAAAGTACTAGTAGAACACTTATCAGAGTTTGTTTTAGAAGAACGTAAAAATTTATTTTTAAAAATTATAAACAACAGAACAAGATATTTAACTGTTGTTCTCGAAGATTTATTTCAGGAACATAACGCAAGTGCTGTTTTGAGAACATGTGATATACTTGGAATTCAGGATATTCATATTATTGAAAATGCTTATAAATATCATATTAATAAAGATATTGCTTTAGGTTCGTCTAAATGGCTATCATTTTATGACCATAGAGAACTGGAAAATAATACTTTGGCAACTATTAAACATCTACACGAAAAAGGTTACAGAATTGTTGCTACTACACCGCACAAAAAAGATGTTGAACTTGAAGATTTTGACGTTGAAAAAGGTAAATTTGCAGTGTTTTTTGGTTCAGAAGTTCCGGGTCTTACACAGTTAGTTTTAGATAATGCCGATGAATTTATTAAAATACCAATGTACGGATTTACTGAAAGTTTTAATATTTCAGTATCAGCCGGAATCATTTTAAATCAATTGTCAGATAAAGTAAGAAAATCAGAAATAAATTGGCAATTATCAGAAAATGAGAAGAATGAAATTTTAATTGATTGGTTCACTAAAACAATAAAATCATCGAAACTGATAATTTCAGAGTTTAACAAAAAATATCAGAAAAATGATTAAAATTAATGACGAATTGCTTGAAAATGTGAGTACAAAAGCAAAAAAATCTCAGCGAAAGAGAAAAAATCATAATTTCCATGAAAATGCTTCTGATACTTTGCAGAGAATGCTAAATGCAATTGAACCTGAAACTTATGTTTGTCCACATAAACACGAAAATCCTGATAAAATTGAAGTTTTTATTTTACTGAAAGGAAAGGCATTGGTGGTAGAATTTGATAATTTTGGAAATATTTCCGATTTTGTAGTTTTAAGCCATCAAAGTGGAAATTTTGCTGTTGAAATTAAACCTAAAATTTACCATTCAATAATTTCACTCGAAACCGAAACTGTTGTATATGAGCTAAAAAATGGACCATATAACGTTGAAGATGACAAATATTTTGCAGATTGGGCTCCAAGAGAAGGTGATTTTAATTGTTCTGATTTTAACAAAAAAACAGTAAATAAATGTCTTGAAAAATCGGTCTGATTATTGAGAAAAAATAAAATTAAAGAATTTATAATATATTTTTTTCGTTTTATAGAAATTGAAAAATCAAAAAAATCAAAAATGGGAAAATTAATTAAAATAACGTGCCTAAATAATAATATTACAAAAGAATATAAATTAGGAAAAACACTGAAAGAAATAGCTGAAGATATGCAAGTTAACCTAAGATATCCAATTTTAGGTGCTAGGGTAAACAATCAATTGGCTGAATTAAACTATGAAATTTTTAAACCCAAAATGGTAGAATTTATCGACATAACAAATATTGATGGATTCAGAATGTACCAAAGGTCGCTTTCGTTTGTACTAATGAAAGCTGTAAAAGATTTATATCCAACATATTATTTACGAATCGAACATTCAATTTCCGGCGGATTCTACTGTGAACTTATTGGTGAAAATTTTAAATTAGAACAGCAAAATGTACTAGATATTGCTGAAAGAATGAGAGAAATAGTAGCTCAGGATATTATTTTTACACGAGAAGAATATCCAACAAAAGAAGCAATTGCAATGTTTGAAGAGAATGGAATGTTTGAAAAGGTAAAACTTTTCAAATCAAGACCATTGCTTTATACTTCAATTTATAAACTTGAAAATCAAATAGACTATTTTTATGGATATTTAGTTCCTTCATCAAGTTATGTTGAATTATTTGATTTAATTCCTTACTATGATGGAATGTTGCTCAGATTTCCAACACTCGAAAAACCGGACGAGTTAGGAGATATCTTAGAGCAAGAAAAACTTTTTGAAATATTCAGAGAATATAAACAATGGGGCAAAGTTTTAGGAGTAACTACAATAGGTAATGTAAATGAAGAAGTTAGTAAAAAAAATGAAGGCGAACTTATAAAAATTGCAGAAGCTCTGCACGAAAAAAAATTAGCCGGTATTGCCGATATTATTAAAAATAACAAAGATACAAAAATAATTTTAGTAGCAGGACCGTCATCTTCAGGCAAAACCACATTTGCAAAACGACTTTCTGTGCAACTGAAAGTAAGTGGATTGAAACCAGTTCAGATTTCTCTGGATAACTATTTTGTTGACAGAGAATTTACTCCAATTGACGAATCGGGAGATTTTGATTTTGAAGCATTTGAAGCTATTGATGTTCAAACTTTTACGAGCAATTTAATTGATCTCATTGCAGGTAAGGAAGTTGATTTACCTCACTTTTCATTCGAGAAAGGAGCCAGATTTTATCCCGGAGATAAGTTAAAAATTACCGATGAAAATATAATTGTAATTGAAGGAATTCATGCTCTTAATCCAAATTTATCCAGCCATATCGATAGTAAATATAAATTTAAAATTTATGTTTCGGCACTAACTCAAATTGGAATTGACATGCACAATTTAATTCCAACAACTGATAACAGATTACTTAGAAGGATTATACGCGATCATCAATATCGAAATTATTCTGCTCTTAATACTTTAAAAAGATGGGCAAGCGTTAGAAGAGGCGAAAATAGAAATATTTTTCCTTTTCAGGAAGAGGCTGATATTATGTTTAATTCGGCATTATTTTTTGAACTTGGAGTTTTAAAAAGATACGCAGAACCTTTGCTTTTACAGATAGATGAAACAGAGAAGGAATATTCTGAGGCAAAACGACTTCTGAAATTTTTATCGTATTTTCATCCAATCCCAGATAAAGAAATTCCTCCAACTTCAATTTTGCGAGAGTTTCTTTCAGGAAGTTCGTTTCATTATTAATATTTTTGATACCAAAACCACTAAGATACAAATATTTGAAAATTTTTCTTAGCGGTTTTGTTTCTACTGATAATTTATAAAACTGAAATTTGAAACATTTCCACCACAAATTACAATTACCGAATTTTGATTTTTAAATCTTTCATAATTATTCACAAATGAAGCGACTGCAACCGCTGCCGAACCTTCAATTAGTTTTCTTTCTTTTTTCAAAACTAAATTCATTGTTTTGGCAATATCGTTTTCGTTTATGATAAAAAACTCATCAACTAATTGTTTACAAAGTTCATAAGTAATTGAATTTTCTTCAAAAGCTCCGGCAGAACCATCTGAGAGTGTTTCTATTATTTCTACTGTTGTATATTTATTGTACCTGATACTCAAAGCCATTTCAGGTGAATTTTCGGGTTGACAACCATAAATTTTAATTTCAGGATTTATTTTTTTTGCATAAGTCCCAATCCCTGAGATTAATCCACCGCCACCAACAGTAACAAATATATTATCAATATTTACAGTTGTTTGGTTTAGAATTTCAATTCCGCAAGTTCCCTGACCAGCAATTATATAGATGTCATTGTATGGTGAAATATATTCCAGATATTCATTTTGTGCGAGCATTTTTGCATAATTTTCAGCATCTAAACAATCCCTTCCATGTTTAATTATTTCAACATTAAATAGTTTTAAAGCTTCAAATTTTGAACTGACAATTGTTTCAGGTACAACTAATTTACCCGATTTTCTTATTTTTGAAAGAGCATTTGCAACACCAAGAGCATGATTTCCGGTTGATGCAGCAATTATTTTTTCAGTTGATTTATTTTCGTGTAAATAAAGAATTTTATTAAAAGCACCTCTCGCTTTAAATGAACCTGTAATTTGTTCACTTTCAAGTTTTAAATATACATTTCCATTAACAAGCTGACTTAAATATAATGATTTAATCAATGGCGTTTTAAAAACAAAAGCCGAAATTCGTTTTTCGGCTTCTAATATTTTTTTAAATAATTCTGACATGTTTTTAATATTTTTGAAATATTTCTACAACAATAAATAGATATAACAAATTAAACATAATAATAAATTTGGTTTTAATTTTTAATTTTTTTATTCATTTTTTCAATACTCTTAGGCAGTTTTTCTTTCATTTCAATAAATGCATTTGCTGTTGCTTGAGAGCATAATGGCATTATTTCTTTTGCCTCAATAACAGTTCCACCTAACGCGAATTTTAAATTATTATCAGAAATTCCACATTCTCTTAATACAAATATTTTTTCACCTTCTGCATTGAAAATCTTAACATTAACATAAGCATAAACTTTTGCAGTTCCAAATCCGGCAATTTGAGCAGTTTTATATAGTTTGTAATCTAATGAAACATACATAATTCCGTCAATTGTTTCGTTTTTGAAGATATCAAATAATTTCTCAGATTGTTTGTTTGTTTCATATAAAAAATAGTAACCTACTGGAGTTGTATAATAATAATCAGCCATCAGACCTTTTTCAGTTTCACAATATGATTTATAATCAGAATTTCCTGTTACAGAAGTTTCTTCTAACAACGAAAATGTGAAATCGTTAGAAAAATCTCTAAAAAGTTTTTCTTTGAATACATTAACCATTGAATCTAAATTAAAATTTTTATCATCAGCTAATGTTCTTAATGCAGTAACAGAACCGAAATCAGAACCATCAATCATTTTGTTTCCAAAAACTGTTACAACTGCTACTTTATTGATTTGGGCATAAGTTGATAAATTAATTACAATTATAACAAATAATAAGATAAATTTTTTCATTTTTTAAAATTTTTAAGTTTAAAACCGATTTCAAAATTAATTAAAGTAAATTGATTATAAAATTTTATTTTTATTAAGTTCTTCTATTTTTTCAAGTAACTTTGTAATTTCTAATTCTTTTTCAATTCTTAAATTTCGTTCTTCTTCTTTTTGCCTTCTTTCTTCTTCTTTTTGCCTTCTTTCTTCTTCTTTCTGTCTTCTTTCTTCTTCTTTCTGTCTTCTTTCTTCTTCAATTATTGGAATTAGCTCTTTTTCTTTTTCTTCTTTCCCATCATCAAATGCAGTATCAAGAGAATTTTTAAGGTCATTATAGTATTTTAAACTTTCTTCATATATAAATTTATCTTCCTTGCTTAGAGCAAAATAAGAAGCGGTATTAAATAGCTTTTCAAATATTTTTGTTTGTAATCTTTCAGGTATTCTTTCGAGATGTTTCAGATTTTTAATTACATAAAGCCACTTATCAAAATTTGTTTCGAGTTCGTTTTCGTTTTTTGTAAAATTTGGCATTTGTATAGTTATAAAAGTCAGTTTGTCGTAAAAAATTTTTGACCTTTCAATATCCATTATTTTATTTTTACTTACAACTATTTTTTCTTTATTGCTTTCATCAATAATAAAATCAAGAATACCAATTACATATACTGCCTTAAGTTGGTAATTCCAATCACCTTTTAAACCTTGCTCCTGAATTGAGAACGAACTGTAATACAACATTCTATCCTTAAAAAAAGTTTGTTTGGCTTTTTGAAGCTCTACTGTAAATTTTTCACCTTTATCGTTTTCACAAAACAAATCAAAAACTACATTTCTATCCAAACCAGAATTGCCTAGTTTCTCATTTTTTTTAAAAACTAAATCTTTTATTTGCTGATTTTGACTTCGTAACAATTCATTTAAAAAATCTATAAGCAGATCTTTATTTGCTTCTTCACCAAATATATTTTTAAATCCAAAATCTGTAAACGGATTTATGAATTTTTCTTTTACTTCATTATCACACATATAATTGTAATTTACGCAAATTTACAATAAAATATTCTTTTTTTAGGATATTTTGGATAAAAAAAATGAATATTTAAATTTATAAAGTAATTTTGAATATTTAAAATAAAAAATTCAAGTTAAAACGAAAATTTATATAAATATCTGTATTACTGCCAAAAACTGTTTAGTAGATTTTTAAGAATTTATTCCTAGTATAATATTTAAATATTTTTTTTCTTTAAATTATTACCATTTCAATAAATCATATTTTCTATTCTTTTTTGTAAAAGAACTTTTATATATTTGCTAACTAATTAAAATTTGCTTTTAAATTATATAAATCTGATATACTGATATTTTAATCATAATTTTAATAATCGTAAATAGTATTATCGAATGACAAAAAGAGAATTTTTTATACATGAATTTAAAATAGGTCTAAAATCTTACAAAACTGCGATTAGCACTATTTTTAACAACAAAATGGCAATTTATTTTGTCATACCATTTATTTTAAATATTGTATTATTAATTTTTGGAATAAAATATATTTTTGAATTAGTAGAATATTCTACAAAAATTTTTAGAGAATGGATTAATTTTGATTCTTCAGATTTTTTGGGACGTAGTTTTGTTAAAGAATTTTTTTATGGACTTATAACTACTATTTTATATATTGTTTTTTTTATAACATATATGTTGATAAGTGGAAATATAATTACAATTCTTCTTTCACCAATGTTTTCGTTAATATCCGAAAAAACAGATACTTTACTCACAGGAAACGAATATAAATTTGAATTGAAACAATTTCTAAAAGACATTTTTCGAGGAATTTTTATTTCTGCCAGAAATACAATTATTGAATTATTTTTTATGGTTATAATGTTGTTTGTTAGTTTTATACCCGTAATTGGTTTTTTTAGTCCTGTTTTTATGTTAATTATTTCTGCATATTTTTACGGATTTTCATTTTTAGATTATTCAAATGAAAGAAACAAAATGTCGATTAGGAAAAGTGTTGAATTTGTCAGAAAACATAAAGGTTTAGTAATTTCTAATGGATTAGTATTTTCAATATTCTTATTTATACCTTTTTGCGGTTCATTTATTGCAATTTTTGTTTCCATAATTTCAGTTGTAGCAGCAACAATTTCTGCTGTTCAGGTAAATGATTTAAATATTAAAAAATAATGGAAAAATATAAAATTTCTATTGTATCATATTATAATACTTTGCCATTTATTTATGGCATTGATAATTCTGATTATATTATCGAAAATTCTGTAATTGAAAAAGATTATCCTGCAAAATGTGCCGCAAAACTTCTTGAAAATGAAGTTGATATAGGGCTTGTACCTGTTGCTGTTTTGCCTCAGATTAAAGGATACAAAATATTAACAGATTATTGTTTAAGTACAAACGGAAAAGTTCAGACGGTTCTTCTTGTAAGTCAGGTTTCTTTAAAAGATATAAAAAGAGTATATCTTGATTATCAATCACTAACATCAATTAATTTAGTTAAAATTCTTGCAAAACATTTCTGGAAAATTAAACCAGAATGGCTTTCAACAGAAAAAGGTTATGAAGCAAAAATTGAAAATTCTGATGGTGGCATAATAATTGGAGACAGAGCATTTGGTATAAATGGTGAGTTCAAGTTTTGTTATGACCTTGGAGAAGAATGGAAAAAGGTTACAAATCTTCCATTCGTTTTTGCAGTTTGGGCTGCAAATAAAGAAATTGACAATAAGTATGTTAAGGAATTAAACTCTGCTTTTAAATTAGGCTATAAAAACATTGATAAGGTTGTATTAAATGCCGTTGGAAAAATTGAAATACCGACAATAAGATTAAAAAAATATTTAACCGAAAATATAGATTTTGTTTTAGATGAAAATAAAAAAAGAAGCATGAATTTATATCTTGAATTGCTAGAACAAAATAAATAATTTTTTAAATTTGTTATAGATTTATTTATTTGGTTATTAAATTTATATATTATTTTTTGTTTAATAACTCAGAAAATCTTATAATTTTTTTTTATTAAAAAAATATATTTTCTATTTTTCTATTAAGTTTGCATAAAAAACAATATCTTGAATATTTAATATTTCAAAATTAATTTAATAAATTTTTAAGGCGACTTTATGTCAAAAGTTTCGACATTTTTGATTAAAAACTTAGAATTAAAGCACAAAGAAGTAACAATTTTTATGTTACTGTTCTTTCATACTTTTTTTCTAGGCTTGTTTGTTGCCTTTTATTTTGCCACAGCAAACTCTGTATTTATTCTTCATTATGGAAGCCAAGATTTACCAATCGCTTATATAACAGCAGGTATAGCAGGTTATTTAAGTACCTCAATCTATTCTGCATTACAAAAAAAAGTAAAAAGTAAATTTCTGTTTTTCGGAGCTTTATTTTTTATGCTCATAATTACAATTTTAGGACGTTTAGGAATTTTATTTGTAGATGTTAAAATTCTTAGTGCATTTGTATTTATCTGGGCATGGCCGTTTATTTCACTAGTTGGAATTGAGACAGGTGGTCTGGCACTTAAATTTTTAAATTTAATCCAAGTAAAACGCTTATTCGGTTTATTTAATATGGGAGGTGTTATAGCTGCAATTCTCAGCTATTTAGCTATACCTATTCTTAAACGAATAGACAATAATCTTTATGATTTACTTTATATTGGAATGTTTGGTCTAATTGTAAGTCTAGTACTTTTACTTATAATGTACAATAAATTTCCAGAAAGTGATAAATCCGAAGATTCTGACAGTAAAGAAGATGTAAAACTAAATCTAAGTTTAAAATCAATTATAAAAGATAAATATTTAGTTTGGATTTTTATATCAGTAATATTTTCAACAACAATGATTTATATTACTGACTTTGGATTTTTATCGAGCGTAAAAATAAAAATTCCAAAAGAAAATTACGCTCAATATCTGGCTTTAGTTTATGGTGGACTCAAAATTGGTGAACTTGTTATTTCATATTTTTCGAGAAGATTATTAAGTAAATATGGAGTAAAACTAGGTTTAACAATACTTCCGATTGCTTCAACATTATTAATAATTGGAGCCACTTTAATAGGATTAATTAATGGTGCAGATACTATTTTATTTCTGGTTTTAATGACCTTAAATAAATCTTTGGAGCGTATTTTACGACGAGGATTAGATGACCCTGCATTCAATATTTTGTATCAACCACTACCAAACGAAGACAAACTTCCAGTACAGACCAGAGTAGGTGTTGTTATGCAGTTTTCGATAGCGATAGCAGGTGTTTTCTTATTGTTAACCAACAAAATACTTGTAACCGAAAACGGATTTTTACTTAAATATTTCCCTCTTTTCTTTTTACCAATTCTATTGGGTTGGGTTTTTGCATCACGCAAACTTTATGTTGCTTATAAGGCTAAAATCAGACAGATACTTGCAGATATTAGCAAAGAAAAACGCAGAGATGCAGCAAAATATCAGTATGGTGATGAACTACTTAGAAAAAGATTAGGAAAAGAATCGGAAGAAAATCAAAATCTGAGTATTACAATACTTTCCGAAACAAATCCAAAACTTTTTGAAGCTTATGCTTCTAATTTACTAGAGGAAGAAAACGATATTGCACTTAAAAAATCGGTGCTTAAAAATATAGATCCAACTTGGAGGAGCAGAATTAAAAAATCTGTTGATGGCATGTTTGAAAAACCAATGCCTGCTGATTTAGAAAAACTTGCAACTCGTGCTAGAGAAAATTTAGATTATACCAACATAAAAGCAATAACAGAAGAAGAAGTACAGGAATTACTTAAATCAAAGAAAACCAGAGATAAACTTAAATTAATAAAATATATTTTTAAAGGAAGATATAATCCTGAAGAAGATGTTTTCTTGAAACTTCTTGAAGATGAAGAGAAAGTAATAAAAACTTCTGCAATAAATCTGGTTGGTAGAGTTAAAACCCCAGAATTGGTCAAAAAATTGGTTGATTTGGTTGAATCATCTGAATATTATCATATTAGCACAAGTGTTTTACTCGAAATCGGTGATAGAGTTGTACCTGAGCTCGAAAAATATTTTGAGAGAAAAGCACCAAAGGAAATTCTTTCGAGGGTTGCTGAAATATGTGCAAAAATTGGTTCAGCACCAGCAAAACAATTATTAATTAAATATATAGATTATCCCGACAGGGAAGTTCAGCTAGATGTAATTTGGGCTTTGTATTTCTGCAAATTTCAGGCAAGTGAAAGTGAAACAGCAGTTGTTAAAAGAAAACTCGAAAATATAGTTGAAAATATTTTATGGATATATTCTACTATTAATGATATTGAAAATGAGAAAAATACACTAAAACTTTTCCTTGCTTTAGATTTGGAAAAACAACTCAATTTTGAACTTATTTTTCAGTTATTAAGCTTTTTGTACGAACCAAGAATTATTACTTTAATAGAGAAAAATATCATAGGCAAAAATACGATTTTTGCGTTGGAAATTATTGATAACTTTTTTAGTCAAGATGTTAAACAGATAATTGCACCTTTATTTGATGATATTTCGTCGCAACAAAAAATACGACAGCTTCATAAGTTTTTTCCACAGAAAAAATTACAATTCGAAGATAGATTAAAAGATATTATTGTACGGGAATATGATAAACTTGATACATGGACAATCTCAAAATCAATTGAATTGCTTGGAAGATTGCACAAGAAAAATGTTTCAAAAAGAGCCACAGCCACAGCAATCAGAGATTATTCGGATATTGAAGTATGGACAAAAGAAAACATCGAAGAAATTCTTGAAAAAATACGTCGAAGTGAAATGCCAGATGAAATTTTTATATCTCTATATCATACTGACGAATTGGTTTATTCAACAGCAGCAAAAATTATCCACGAAGAAAATCCAATTAAATGTTTTGATTATCTGATAAATATGTCGCCTCAAAAACAAGCCTTGATGAATACATTGGCAAATAACGGACTGCTTGTTACAGACAAAGTAAGACTTTTGAAACGACATCCTCTTTTCTTTAAAGTACCTGAAAATTTACTTGTTAAAGTTGCTAAATTAGTAAAAATAAAAGAGTCAAAGAAAAATGAGCAGATTTATATTGAGTACAAAAACCGTAAAGATGATATAATAATTGTTTTAAAAGGTGCTTTGGTATTTAACAAAGAACAAGAAGACGAAGCATATTTCTTTAAAAATGATATTATTATAAGAGGTACAAACATTGACCAATTTGCAAATACCCTTTTGGTTAAAAAAGATGCTTTGCTACTGTTAATTAACAGGTTTGAATATTTTAATTTGCTTATGAGTGAAAAAGATATACTAAGGCATATATTTAGTGAAAATACTCAAAATAAATAAATCGGCTAAAATTTGCTTATAATAAGTAACAAGACAAATTTATTTGTATATTCAAATTTTGTAATTTATTAAATTTGAATTATTTATTTTCAAATTGTCTCATTACTTAGTTGATTAGTGTATAGCTTTATTAAGTATAATAAGGTTTATTAATTTCAAACTGCTCAATATTTTCGTCTTGCATAGCATTTAGTAATTCTTCAATTTTCATTTTCCTTTTGCAGTAATCAATTAAGATATTTATTTTCATTGTTTTACTCTGTCCGTCAGCAAATTTTTCATAAACATCTTCAAAATTATACATACAAAACGAATATAAATTAGTGTCATTAAACGATTTATCAATTAAATTGTAAATATTTTTCAGCCTATATTTTGTTGAAGATTTTTTAATCTTAGAACTTGGAGGATTCTTGTCGGATACCTGAACTTCAGTATTTTCTATACCTTCAAGTAAATTTACGATATTTACTGAGTAACCGCTTATTTTACACTGTGATGTACCAATTCCCTTTTCGTTTAATTTAATAAGTTCCGAATATTTGTGAAAATATGGCTCTGTTGAAATGTTGCATTCTTCACAAACGCAAGGTACTAATTTGTCGTAACTTAGATGTGTGTACTGATTATTTATTTTATCGAGTTCATGAGCAATAATTGTTCTTAACTCTGATTTATGCTTTCCTTTAATTCTAATACTGATTTTGTGTTTTCCGTAAACTTCTGTAATTTCAGCTTCTGTATTATTTTTCATTAAAAGAACTCCATTTCTCCAGACTTCTGTTTGCGATTTTATATATTCGTGCATTGTTGAAATAAACTGCCAGATAATTCCTTGCGGCATAAAGTTATCATACTCATATCTAAGTTGTAAGTTATTGTCTGTGTCCCATTTATAGTTTGGACTGTCTTCAGGAAGTAGTTGTGGTGCAACAAATTTTTTAGTTTCGGGAACTTCGTAAATAAGATAAAAACGCTTCATTAAAGCTAGTAATTCGTCGTAAATAAATGAATACTGGCTTTTTCCCCAAATAATTTCAACATCAGATTGTAAAAACTGACCTTCTTTCTTCTTAATGCTTTCAGTATCAAGAATATTATAAGCTGCATTTAATGCCCAATCATTGTCTAAAAATATAATATTTTTCAAAACAGCATCATCTTGAAAATGAAGAAAAACTCCAATATCGTGAAAAAATTGGCTTAATTGCAACATTTTTTCAGTTTCTGTAATATTATGGTTTCTACAAATTTCAAAATATTTCTCGCGGTTAATATATTTTTCGGAAAGTTTTTCTAAATCTTCACGAATAAGTTTCCACGATTTTGGAACTTTGCTTCCAATATGCGGAAGTTCAGAAATATAATGCAGAATAGCATTTTTCAGTATATCATATTTATAATCAACTTCTTTTAAATTAATATTGTATTTCTCTTTCAAATTTAAAAAACGTCCTTTTAAAGTGTTCATTGGCAACGGATATTCCCGTTTCTCGCGTTCGTTCATCACAATAATTATCGGACTTTTTCCGCCAAACATTTCCTGAATATTTAGCCAGTAGTTAAAATCTGTGTCTTCTTTTCTACCATCTGTCAATAAAATATATAATGCTCTGTGAGACAGGAAGAATCTGTGAGTTGACTTATAAATTGATTGTCCTCCAAAATCCCAAATATTTACCTGTAAAGGCTGGTTTTTAAGATTTTTAGTATTTATTTCGCAATTCCATCTGAATACATCAACACCGCGAGTAGTTTCTTCTTCGAGAGGCATTTCGGCATTTTGGTTTAAAATTTTACGAGCCAAAGTAGTTTTTCCTGAACCGGGTTCTCCTAAAATTAATAGTTTGGCTTCAAATAAGTTATCATCACCACTTTCAAAATCTATAAAATAATTTTTTATTGCATTTACTCCTTGTTTCAGAATTTCGATAGGAATATTTTCGATAGGATTTTCAAAAAAATTAATAAAATCTGATTTGTTAAAGAAAAAGAATACAGACTTATCCCACAAAATCTGACAATTTAAATCAACAACCCATTGAGGAAATTTTCGTATTTTGTTATTGCTTAAATCAATCTTTTTTATGTGTTTAAGATCTTTTATTACCGAAAAATCTTCAATTAAATTATTGTTTAAATCTAAATCTGTAAGTTTTTTTAGATTTTGTAGATATGAAATATTTTCAACTTTATTTAAACCTAATTTTAAATTGGTTAAGTGTGTAAAATTAATTAAAATTGATATATCAGTAATTTGGTTTTTTTCTAAATTCAGATGTGTAATTGTTTTTAATTCGGGCAAATAATTTAAAACAGAAATTTCATTTATCTGATTATTAGATAAGTTTAATTGCCTCAATTTTGTAAAATTCTTCAGAACCGAAATATCTTTAATATTATTATTGCTTAAATCAAGATAAGTCAAATTTATTAGAGATTCTAATGCAGATATATCGTAAATCTGATTGTTTGCCAAATCAAGATGAGTAATATTAGTAAGTGATTTTAAAGCTGTTATATCTTTAATTTGATTATCTCGCAAGTCAAGATATTTAATATTAACCAAATTTTCGAGAACCGAAATGTTGTTTATCAGATTATAACATAAACTGAGATTCGTAATTTCTGTTAAATATTTTATCGGATTTAAATCATTTATTGTATTATAACTCAAGTCAATAAAAGATATTTTTTTTGACGAACTTAGAAACGAAATATCACTAAAAAAGAGATTTCGCAATTTTATTTTCAGTAAATTTTCTAATTTAATATTGTATATATCATCAGGTAACTGACAATTAAGCAATTCGAGAATAATAATATTTTTAAGATTTCCTAAAAAATATAAATCGTTTTTATCAAAATCAATAAGTCTTAAACCTGTTATAAACCCTTTATCATCAGTTGAATAAGCGTCTAAAGATTTTTTTTCGAGTAGAATGTTGTTAAAAATTGCGTCAAGCGATATATTTATAATTTCAATATCGTATTTTCGTTCTAACTGTTTAATAATAAATACCTCGGAGTCTCTGGTAGTATCATAAATATAAAGTTCAGTTTCTAAATTTGAAAAATCTTTTTCGGTTTTAGAATATTCTTTTATAAGTTGCTCTATAACAAATATATAATCTTGTTTTTCAACATTAGGATTTATAGAGAATGCTCTTTTAAATAAATTATAAGCTTCTTTGTAATTATTTTTTTTTGTAAAAATTTTGGCAGAATAAAATAAAGCATCAAAATGAGAAGGAGCAACATTTAAAATTTTCTGAAAAAACAACAAAGCTTCATCAAAATTATTTTCGTTGAAACTAAACTTTGCATTTATAAGTAAATTGCTGATTTGCAAATCATAATTGAAAAAATATTTTTGTAAATCGCTTAAATTTATTTCGGTAATTATCCAGTTTCTAAAAAATTCGGAGAAAAATTTGTATTCGTTTTTCTCATAAATCAGAAATTTTATATTTGTAAGTGTTGATAACGAATTATATAACTGGTCGACTACAGGTAAAAAATTATTTTCATGAACAGATTGCTTTAAATTAGTAATATCAATTTTTTTATTATTATGTATTAGATTTGCAGCAAGATACAAAATAATTTTATCGGTGTTTGTTAGTGTATCCCAAATCCATAAAACTCCGCTGCTGTATCTTTTTATTGTTTCAATCAAAACAGAATCCACAATTTTTAGCGATATTTCTTTTTGATTTGTATCAACTGCATGGTCAAATGAAAGGGCTGCAAGACATTGAGTAAAATATGGATGTCCTGATGTAATTTCGTAAATTCGCTTTTTTGCTTTTTCTGTAAATTTGCAGATGTTATCGGTCTGCTCTAGCATTTTATTGATAATTTCCTGTGGAAATGTCGAAATTTCAATTTGTTGTCCAAATTTATTTATCTGTCCAAAACGTTCGTTGTCCAAATCTTTGTAATTTCTACCGATTGCAAAAATAAGCTTGATTGGAATTGAGTTATTTTTAACAGTATCAATTATTTGAGGAATATAATCAATAAATTTATGATAGGAAATAGTTTTCTGCAGTTCGATAATATTTTCACGTTGCCCCATTACATCAAATTCGTCGAAAAGAAGAATGAGTGTATTCTTTTTTAATATTTTTTTCAAATCTGGCAAAAAATCTGTTAGAAAATTTTTGCTATCAATTTCTTGAATATAAGGTATTTCAAAACCAAAGTCATTACAAATTCTTGTAGCAATATTTTTCAATAAATTTTCTAAAGTTGTTTCAGCTTCGCCTTGAAGTGTGTAAAACAGAGATTTAAAATTATTGTTACTATATAGTTTCAAAATTCGTTTTAAGACGGAAGTTTTCCCAATTCGTCTTTGACCAAAAATCAGAAAGTTAATATCCTGATTTCTACGTATAAATTTATCTACTGCGTTAATAACATCTTCGCGGTCGAAAAAATCTTCGTCAATCAAAACTTCAGACGAAGTTATAAAAGGCGAAACTATATAGTTCATTTTATGAAATTTACTTTTGAATATTCAATCAAAATTTTTAGAGCTGCTTCAAATAATTTTTCACCTGCTGATTTTAATAGTTCTATTAATTTTGCGTTTGTTCTTTTTGGCATATTCTGTCCAATCCAAAATTGAATAGTTTGTTCGTATTCATTTTTGGCTAAAGTATCAATTATCAGATTATCAACTTTTTCTAACTTATTTTCAGTTTTATAATCGTATAATATTTTTAAAATATTCATTGTAAAATATGGATAACCTTCTGTGTATTTACAAATTGTTTTTATCTCAGAATCTGTAAATTTAGTTTTTTTGTTGCTTGTAAAATGCTTTACCAGATTTTTTACTGTAGTTTCTGGAAACCATTCTAATTCAATCCGTTTTGCAACCAATCCTGAGCCTGTAAGATTTAATTCGTGTTTAAAATTTAAATCTGCAAAATCCTGATTTGAAGCAAAAACACAACTGAAAGCACGATTTTTGAAAACAGAATATCCTTTTAAAAGAGGTTCAAATTCGTTTATAAACCTACGGATATTATTCTTGTCTTCCAATGCTATAGCTTCTAAAAATGCATCAAATTCATCAACTAAAAACACCGTGTAGATATTTTTTTCAGTCATTATTTTCAAAGCATTTATAAAATTCTGCTTTTGGTCTTTCTGATGTTTTAGCTTCAAATCCAGCTCGTTATTTAAACTTACAAAAAGCGAAAAATAAAAATCACTAACATTATCGCACGATTGCACATTTGCAAAAGCAAACAGGGGCTTATATTTTTGATTTGTATTGTAAACCACTATTTCAGCAGGTAATAAATCTTTTGCCTGATGAAGTCGTTTTAAAACCGAAGTTTTACCAACCTGACGTTCACCAATTAACCAAACATCTCCCTGAGCTTTATCAGTTAAAGTTTCTTTGATTATTTTTTTTATTACAGTTTCACGATTAAAAAAATCGTGTCCCAACACCGGAGAATTTGAAATAAATGGATTCATATTATATTTTGTTAAAATTGATTTTGCTAAGATAAATTATTTTTTTGAAAGTTTTTACAATTTCTAAGTTTTTTATCAAGAAATTGATTGTCAAATATCACATTTATAAGAATAAAGCTATTTATTTGCCAAAAATTGTATAAATTTTTTATTTTCAGAATTATTATTACTTTAGCACATCTATTTATTTTATTATGATTGTTTTTCAGAGTATAATAATTTTTTCGTTAGCTTTTGTCTTAATTTTTGTAATTAATGAGTTAATTTACAGAATATTTGGTGTTACTGCAGAATATACACGTAAATCTGTGCATGTTTTTTCGGGTTTGTTGACTTTACTTCTTCCTTTTTTCTTTGAAAATCATTTTCCTGTTTTGATTTTAACAGTTGAATTTGTGTTAATGCTCATAATCAGTATAAAATTTAATTTTTTTAAATGTATTAATAATGTTTCGCGTAAAACTTACGGAAGTTTTTTATTTCCGGTATCGGTTTATTTAACTTTCTTTTTTTCAATTGAATTTGAAGATAATGCACTGTTTTATATTCCTATTTTGATATTGTCGTTATCAGACCCTTTGGCTGCAATATCGGGAAAAATATCTAAACGAAATAATAATATTGTAAAAAATGATGCTAAAACTGTAACAGGTAGTCTTTTTTTTGGATTTTCGGCATTTATAATTTCATTAATTATGATAAATTATTTTTACGAAATTGATTTGGTTTATATTCTAATTTTATCATTAATAATTAGCATTTTAAGTGCAATTGTCGAAAGAAAAAGTAACATGGGTACTGATAATCTAACAATACCGGTAGTAGTTTTATTAATTTTGGTTGTATTTAAATTTATTGATATCGTAAATTAATCATACCTTTTAACCAGAGCAAACCAGACAATCTACATAATGTAAAAGTTATAAATATCAATTTTTCAAAAAATTGAAATAAGTTTACGAAATATTGTAGATTAGTATTTTAAAATTAAATTTTTAACTTTTCGCCTTCTGATTTTGCAATTACTACTGCAGCACAAGTGTTGCTAAATACATTAACAGAAGTTCTGAACATATCAAGAATTCGGTCAACAGAAAAAATGATTCCAATGCCTTCGAGAGGTAAACCAACTGCAGTTAAAACAATTGTAAGCATAAT